>UMJU01014999.1_pt1 | contig 35124 bp, 29 predicted proteins | sample 1966161 | NCBI WGS metagenome assembly UMJU01 (sample SAMEA4836156, study PRJEB28245) | human gut metagenome | biome: gut microbiome; material: fecal sample | place: Denmark | collected 2008 | reverse complement strand
AACAGTTATTAAATGCTATAGATTTCGTCATTTGAGAACTGAAATTTGCATAATAAATATAACCAAGGGCAATTCCTGATTCGGAACTGCCCTTTTGTATTAACCTAATACCTTTTTAGCCGTATCTACGCTTTCCTTAGCATCTCTGCAATAGTAGTCAGCGCCGATTTTCATAGCATATTCTTCCGTAAGTACAGCACCGCCGACAAAAATTACGCATTTACTGCTTCCGTCGGGATTCTGCAATTCTTTTGTTTCTCTTACAAGTTTGATTGTATCTTCCATACTCTTAAGGGTAGTTGTCATAAGAGCAGACAAACCAATCATCTTTATATCCTGCTCAATTGCAGTATCGACAACAAGTTGAGGGTCAACATCTTTACCAAGGTCAACAACCGTATACCCGTAGTTGTCAAGCAATACTTTTACAATGTTCTTTCCTATGTCGTGAATATCGCCCTTAACGGTTGCAACAATGATTTTGCCCTTGCTTACGGCTTCTCCGCTTGTTTTGGAAATATGTGATTTAATTACATCAAAGCAAGCCTGTGCGGCATTTGCACTCTGAATAAGCTGCGGTAAAAAGATTTTGTTCTTTTCAAAACCCTCTCCCACCTTATCAAGAGCAGGAATAAGCATTTCGTTTACTATTTTCATTGCGTCGCCTGTTTCGGCAAGCATTTTTTCGGTAAGCAACGCACCTTCTTTTTTCAAGCCGTTGAAAACAGCGGTCATAATATCCAAATCGGATGCGGCAGAATTATTATTTGCGGCAGGTGCTTGCGCCGCATCGTTATATGCGGCAATAAAATCCATAGAGTTTTTATCAATACCGTCAAGCACACGGTATGCTCTTACCGCACCCGTAATAGAATCAATATTCGGGTTAATAATCGGTAAGTCAAGTCCCTCTTCAAGAGCCATAGTAAGGAAAGTTCTTGTAACAAGGTCACGATTCGGAAGTCCGAATGAAATATTTGAAACACCGAGACAGGTTTTACAGCCAAGTTCGGTTTTTACTCTGTGCAAAGCATTAAGCGTCTGTCTGCAGGCAGACTGTTCGGCAGAAACCGTCATCGTAAGGCAGTCGATAAACACATCTCTTCTGTCAATGCCGATTGCCTCTGCCCTCTCTACAATTCTTTTTGCAATTTCAAATCTGCCCTCCGCTGTCTTTGGAATACCGTTTTCGTCAAGTGTAAGACCGACAACGCAAGCACCGTATTTTTTAACAAGCGGTAAAACCGTGCTAAGGCTTTTTTCCTCACCGTTTACCGAGTTTACAATCGGTCTGCCGTTATAAGCACGAAGTCCTGCCTCAAGTACATCGGGTTTGGTAGAGTCAATCTGCAGAGGTGCATCGCAAACACTCTGAATTGCTTTGAGCACACGCACCATCATCTGCTTTTCGTCAATTTCGGGATGACCTACATTGACATCAAGAATTTCCGCACCTGCGCCCGTCTGACTAAGTGCCTGTGTAAGAATGTAATCAATATTATTATCAACAAGTGCCTGTTTAAACAGCTTTTTGCCTGTAGGGTTAATTCTTTCGCCGATAATTCTCGGATGATTAACTTCAACAACAGAACTTGCACTGCATACTATTGTATCAACTTGACTTTTTGACGGCTGATATTTTTTATCTGCAAGAGCGTCTTTAAGAGCCTTTATATATTCGGGATTTGTACCGCAGCAGCCGCCGAGAACTTTAACACCGTACTTTAACAGTGACAGAGATGACTTTGCAAAATCATCGGGCATAACATCGTATTCATTGGTGTTAGGGTCCGGCAAACCTGCATTCGGCTTAATTACAATAGGAAGATTTGTGTACTTGGAAATCTCACTTACAATCGGCTCAAGATCATCAGGTCCAAGCGAACAGTTTACGCCGAGAGCGTCAACGCCGAGGTTCTCCATAGTTACGGCAAAAGCAGACGGCAATGTGCCTGTAAAGGTACGCATATTACGCTCAAATGTCATAGTGGTGAATATTGGCTTGTCGCTGTTCTCCTTTGCGGCAAGTACAGCGGCCTTAAGTTCATAAAGATCCGTCATAGTTTCAAAAACTATAACATCAGCGTCTTTACCTGCAAGGATAAGCTGTTTGTAATATTCATAAGCCTGTTCAAAAGTAAGCGAACCCGCAGGTTCGAGCAACTGACCGATTGAACCGATGTCAAGGGCAACAAGCGCTCTGTCGCCGACAGCGTTTTTAGCAATGCTGATACCTGCTCCTACAATTTCTTCAACACTGTAGCCGCATCCCTCAAGTTTGTACGCATTCGCACCAAAGGTGTTTGCATACACAACATCTGCGCCCGCATCTACATAAGCTTTATGAAATGACGCAATAAGTTCGGGATGTGTAATATTAAGCGTTTCGGGCACTTCGTCATACTGTACACCGCTTTTTTGAATCATAGTGCCTGTCGCACCGTCAAGTATAATAAATTCTTTTTCCTTTAATAATTCTCTAAACCCCACAATGAAGTCCCTTTCTCCTGAATTTACAGGTTTCTCTCATATTACAGATGGCACAGCCACGCTTTTTTCTTTCTATAGGATTTTTTGAAAGTCCCAGCACCGCCGTAACAGATTTTGTCGGTGTAAGCAAAAAGTTATCGTTTGTGCAAAGTCCTATTTTCTTTGGCGCATCAAGCATTTGCAAAATTATTTTTTGCAATTCAATAGGATAATCTCCGTAGCCCGGGCTGAATCGGAATGTCATATTATAATCGCTGTATTTTTCCGCAATTATCTTGTCAAAAGCATTGCAGACCTGCTCCACGGCAACACTTGCAAGGCTGTCCATTACCACAGCACGGGCCATATCGGAAATCTGCGAAATTCTGATGAGTTTGTCCACCTCTGAACCGACGGTGGCGCACATAACAATAGCTTTTTCACAACCGTTTAAGTGTGATTCTATATCTTTTCCACCCATAATCTGCGGGCACGGCAAATCCTTTTCTACATAAAGATATTTTGGCGACGCTTTTTCAAGCACAGCCTTTTCACATTCATCCATCAGTACATCCATTCGGTAATTAAGCCTGATTCCCGCTCCTCCGAGATAACGCACTGCCTCGTTTCTGTTAAGTTTTTCTAATTCTATCATAGTATAACCCCTATACATTCAATGCAATCGGATTTATTTTTAATACTGCAAATCATTTAATAAAAACTCTCTGTTAAATCATAAATTCAAAACCGACCGCATAGCTATACTTTATTATTGTAACACACAAAACATAATAAAACAATATGGGTATTTATTTTTTAAATCAATCTTAAAGAAGCCGCAAAAGCGGCTCATTTGCTTAAAAAGTTGCATTTTTTCTTAAAGTATGTTATGATTAAAATGTATAAATATGTACCGAAAGGAATCAATACACTATGAAATACAACAGAATTAAAAAAACTTTGTGCCTTATTGCGGCACTTGCACTTATTCCTGCATTTGCAGTCGGTTGCTCAAACGATAAAAGCGAATCCGAAAATTCAAAAGCAACAGAAGCAACTCCCGCTGCCGTTGCCACAATTGACGAAGCAAAAGTCGGACAGCCTGCCGTATCCGCACTTGAAGATATGGGCATTGTTCCGTCAACCGTAGGTATTAATCCTTCTATAAATTACGACAACAATAAAGTAGGTTTCCAGCTTGACACTCCTAACGACGGCGACACTATTGCGATTATGCACACCTCAAAGGGTGACATAAAGCTCCGCCTTTTTGCGGACCAAGCGCCAAAAACCGTTACAAACTTTATTAATCTTGCCAAAGAGGGCAAATATGACAACACCATTTTCCACCGAGTAATCAATGATTTTATGATTCAGGGCGGTGACTACGAAAATGCCAACGGCACAGGCGGCACAAGCTCATACGGTGAAAGTTTTGAAGATGAATTCTGCGACAAACTCTTTAACATAAGAGGTGCGGTATCAATGGCAAACAGCGGTCCTGACACAAACGGAAGTCAGTTCTTTATCAATCAGACCACACCCGAAGCTTATAAAAACAACGGCGGTTTTTCTGCCTTTGAAAATCAGTGGGCAAACATTAAAGCACAGCTTGAAAATTATAAAGATTCCGAGCTTTTCTCCGCTTTTGTTCAGCAGTACGGCACATACTGCTACAACACAGATGTAATCAGTGATGACATCAAAAAGCTTTATGACGATAACGGCGGTAACCCATACCTTGACGGCGCTTACAATGCAGTTGACAGAGGTCACACCGTATTTGCACAGGTAATTGAGGGAATGGATGTAGTGGATTCAATCGCATCTGTAGCTGTTGACTCATCGACAAATAAACCTACGGAAGATGTAAAAGTAACTTCTGTAGAAATTACAACATATTCTGCCAATTAAGAGGATTATTATGAACGGAAAGCCTATTATTGCAATAATGTATGATTTTGATAAAACGCTTTGTACAAAAGATATGCAGGGATACGGCTTTATTCCGAGTCTTGGCATAACCGAGGAAGAGTTTTGGAATTACGCCAACGAAATCGGGCACAAGGAGCATATGGATTCAATCCTTGCATATATGTATGCAATGGTTAAAATATCTAAAGATAAGAACATTCCTTTATTAAGAGAAAAACTTGTTGAAACGGGCAAAAAAGTCGAACTTTTTGACGGAGTTTCAAAATGGTTTTCACGAATAAACAATTTCGGTAAAAAACTCGGCGTATGTGTCGAGCACTATGTTATTTCGTCCGGTCTTAAAGAGATTATCGAAGGTACGGATATTGCGAACGAATTTAAAAGTATTTTCGCCTGTGAATTTCTTTACGATGAAAACGGCAACGGAATATGGCCGAAAACCGATGTTAATTACACAAATAAAACTCAATTTGTGTACCGCATAAACAAAGGTGTTCTTGATGTTGCCAACGATAACGACCTCAACAAATCAATGCCCGACGACAGCAAGCGTATTCCTTTTTGCAATATGATTTATATCGGCGACGGTCTTTCAGATGTACCGTGTATGAAAATGATGAAAGCATACGGAGGATATTCCATTGCCGTATATCAAAAGAAAGACGCAAAAGTAGAAGATTTATTACAGCGTGGCAGAGTTGATTACATTTACCCTGCCGACTACAGCGAAAACAGCGGACTTGACAATACAGTCAAAAATATAATTCAAAAAATGGCAATAAGCGAAACACTTTACCTTGAATATTCAAAACAAAAGCACGAAATTAACAACTGATATTTTTCAAAGGGAATCCTTGACGGGTTCCCTTTTATTCTGTTTGTAAATATTTTGTATTTGTATTGCAGATTTTTGGAAAATAAGGTAATATATAATATATACAAATCATTTCACACAAAACACATATTTTATTTATAAATTAATCTAAAAAAGTAGAAATTATGGTGAAAATATGAATGAATTTAAATCTGTTTTAAATGAAGTAAGAAAAGTTATTAACGGCAAAGACAGGGAAATTATTATTACAATGCTTGCTCTGCTCGCAAACGGCAATATTCTTATAGAGGATATACCGGGCGTCGGCAAAACCACTATGGCTCTTGCTTTTTCAAAGGCTCTCGGACTGAAGTACGGCAGAATACAGTTTACTCCCGATACTCTGCCGTCAGACATAACGGGATTTTCTTCTTTTAACAAAGAAAGCGGAAAAATGCATTTTAACAAAGGAGCTATTTTCTGTAATTTGTTTTTGGCAGATGAGCTTAACCGTACTTCAAGCCGTACTCAAGCGGCTTTGCTTGAGGCAATGGAAGAAAGGCAAGTTACCGTTGACGGACACAGTTATCAGCTTGAAAATCCTTTTTCCGTAATTGCAACCCAAAACCCTGTAGGTGCATCGGGTACACAACTTTTGCCTGACTCTCAAACCGACCGTTTTACAGTAAGAATTTCAATGGGATACCCTAATTTTGAGGCTGAATGTCAAATGCTTATTAACCGCAGTCGGCAAAACCCTCTTGATAAGGTAAAACAAGCAGTTACTGTTGAAGAACTTATTAATATGCAAAACAATGTAAAAGAAGTTTTTGTAAGCGAAGATATGGCAAAATACATTGTAATGCTCGTAACAGCCACCAGACAGAACAGCCTTTTTGAAAGAGGTGCAAGTCCAAGAGCCGCACTTTCACTTAAAGATATGGCAAAGGCGGCGGCATTTGCGGACGACAGAGATTACATTGTTCCCCGTGACATTCAAAATATTTTTGTTGCTACCATAAGTCATCGTGTTATTTTGAGCGCAGAGGCAAACGCTAAAAAAATCAGCGTTACAAAAGCTCTTAATGAAATTTTGAGAACAACAAGACAACCCAAAATTTAGTGAGGGAAAAATGATAAAGAACATACTTATATATATTGCGGTTCTTGCAATATCTTTTTCGTTTGCGGTTTTTTATTATGCCTGGTTTTCCAATTTTCTGCTGATTGTTGTACTTTGTCTGCCTGTTCTTTCATTGTTATGCAGTCTGCCTTTTATGATTTATTCGGCCGTCAAAGGTTTTTCTCTTTATGCTTCCAAGGTCATTTATGCAGGCGATGATGTTGTAATTAATCTTGCGGCAAACAACCGAAACGGTCTTTTCTGCCCTTTGATTAAAGTTCTTGTTTACTCAAAGAACAGTTTTTGCAGCAAATCGAAAAAAACAGCATTTAAATACAGCGGAATGATAAATAAGCCCGTAAATATTCCGCTTTCAAAAATCGGCAAAGATTGCGGATTAGTCGAAATACAAACAAGATGGCTTAAGATTTACGATATGCTCGGAATCTTTTTTATTCCCGTAAGGTTTAATACTGCGGCAGAAATACTTGTAATTCCTAAAACCGCAAATTGCAGCGAAGAAGTCCTGACGGGCAAACAAGCTATTATAGGATACAAAAAGAAAGCCGGAGGCGGATTTTCTGATGATTACGAAATCAGAGAATACCGTGACGGCGACAATCTGCGTAATGTTCACTGGAAATTATCTGCCAAAAATGATGATTTAATGGTTCGAGAACCGAGCCTGCCGATTTACAAGAATTTTAAAATTATGCTTATGCTTGGCGACAACCCCGAAAACAACAATAAAGTTTTGGCGAAATTTGCAGGCGTTTGCAAGAACGCAATAAAAAATGAAATTCCGTGTACGGTGTGTACTACCAAAAATGCAGGTGCATATCCCCTTACCCCTCAAACAAATATTTATTCCATATACAAAGCAATTTATACACGGCAAAATCTCGGTAACGCAGATACTTCAAATGCAGAAATTCACAGTATTTTTGCCGACTCCGAGGAGGTGGCAAAATGAAAAAATATTTGCTTTCCACTCTGGCAGACGGTATATGCGTAGTTCTTTTGTCGGTCTGCCCCATACTCTGCTATGCAAGCGCATTTTCGGTTAAACTCGAATCTTCGGTACTGATTATGGCGGCTGTATTATTTTCAATTGTTTTCAGCCTGCTGTCAGCCTTTGTAAAAAGCAATTTGAAATACGCTTTATGTATGACAGTAATTGCTTTTGTGGCATTTTTGGTATTTGTCTTTGCAAATGAGCGTATTTTTGCACAGGCAAACTACGCAATTAACAAACTGCTTGAACTGTATTCGGTTTATCTTTCTGTTTACAGCAACATCAAATTTGCAAGTTATATAGCGAACAACGCTACAGGATTCTTTGTTTTGCTGTCATTAATTCTGAACGGATTGTTTTCTTTCTTAATATCACGAATTAAATCAATCAAAATTGCAGGACTTTTGAGCATTGCGTTACTTGTACCCTGCTTTGTACTTGTAAACACTTTGCCCGACCTTGTACCGCTGCTTATAATATTTACAGTTCTGTTTGCGCTTTACTTTTCATCGCAGACAAGACAATTAAACTATGCACACAGCGGTGTAATAACTGCGGTTTGTGCCGTTATTTTGGCTGTACTCATTACTGTTTTGGCTGTAATAAATCCGGTTGCCGATTACGAAAGACCGAAGTGGCAGGACAATATGCTTAATACAGTACAAACTCTCACGGGAATGAAAACTTACAACGGCAGCGGCAAAATCTCATCCGCTCTTGCCGAAGTAGGAAATAATGTCAGCTCCGAAGTAGATTTTTCAAATGCAGGCGCACTTACTCAAACAGGGAAAAAGGTTATGACTGTCACATCAAGTACAGACGGCAGAATTTACCTTAAGAGTATGGCATATGCAAATTACGAAAACAACAAATGGTCTGTACTTACCGATGAGCAGGCAGACAACTATCCGCAGGATTATCAATCCTTTATTATGACTATTATGACGCAGTATTTCGAAGAGGCAGAAACCGTAACCATTGACACCGTAAACAAAGAAAATGTTATTTACACACCCTATTATCTTAATTATATCAACAACAATTTTTCGCCTGTATGCGATGTGTTCATAGCAAACACCGACAAGGCAACAAACTACACTATGTTTGTTATACCGTATTCCGGCGAAAATATTAACGACTTTTCACGAATAGAAATAAGTGGCACCTCAAAATACGATGATTTTGCACAATGCTATTTATCTCTGCCAAACGATACCAAACAGGCAATGCTTGAAATTGCCGAGCGCAACAATATTAAAGATTTATCCAAGAGTGATATTTCTCAAACGGTTGCGGCGGTTAAGGACTTTGTTTCACATTCCGCATCATATTCTCTCAATACACAAAAAGTACCCGACGGCAGAGATGTTGCAGAATGGTTTTTAAACGATGCCGAAACAGGTTATTGTATGCATTTTGCAAATGCCGCCGCCGTAATGTTGAGAGCCTTAGGCGTTCCCGCAAGATATGTAACAGGGTATTGTGCCGATGTTGTTGACGGTAAAGCTATTGTCACCTCAGACAATGCCCATGCTTGGGTGGAATACTTTGACGAACGAATCGGCTGGATTCCGCTTGACGCTACATCATCTGATTTTGAAGTGCCGCAAGCTACCGAATCAGTGCAAACAACAACGCAGGCACAGACAACCTCTCCTACCGTTCAGCCTACTACACAGGCACAAAATACTAAGCCTGTAAAAATAGAAGTAAAGGCAAAAATTTCAACACCTGCCATAATTGTTATAATTATTTTACTGATTATAGCTTTGGCAATCTTAAGAATTATTTTAATACGGTATTACAGAAAATACAGTTTTACTCACAAAGATTATAAATCAAGAGTAATCTGCATTTACAGATATTTAAATAAACTTTCCGTTCATTCAAAAGTCAGAATACCGAAAAAAATTGAAAATATCTGTACCAAAGCAAAGTTTTCCACGCACAATATTTCTGATGAAGAATATAAAATTGTTCTTAATTATGTATTAACATTCAGAAATAAAACAATCGGTAAAATGCCGATTGTTAAAAAGCTGTATTGCATAATAATTCTCGGTATATAAGTAAAAGCTGTACCCCGCAAAGGGATACAGCTTTTTGCTTTACCGCAAGATTACTTACAACCGCAACCCTGTTTTAACTCAAAGCTCTGGCAGTCAGTGCACTGACATACTGTTGGGTTTGATTCATGTGTACCAACCTTAATTGTTTCAAGTGAGCAGTAGTGTTCAGTCTCGTTGTTATGAGAACAGTTATTTACGGTGCATTTAATGCTACGGTTTACATAGGAGTTGTTCATCATTGTAAATCACCTCATACATTATTAGCGAACACTGCGCCGTTGCAGTTCTGTTCGCCCTCTTATTGTCTGCAAAACAACAGTAAATATACCTCACCAAATTCACACTTAATAATAAAATATATTGAGGTGATTTTATGACAGCGATTTCAACTGCCATACTGATTATTTTTGCGGTTATGGGAATAATATACTGCGTAAGGGAAATTACATATTTCCTTTATAAAAACAAAAATAATTGCTCAATCATTATTGTTACTCCGCTTGAAGGAGAAAATCAAAATGCCGAATTTATATTGCGAGGTGCGGCGTCAAGATTAAGATGGTTTTGTCGTGGCGGTAAAGACTGCATACTTTGCCTTGACTGCGATATGGACGAAGAAACCGAAAACATTTGTAAAGCCTTGTGCAAAGAATACGGATTTATTCGTATGATAAAAAAGACTGAACTTATACATCTTTTAAACGAATAATCGCAAGGTGTATTGTTAAAGCAAAAAAACAGTGCTATAATAATTATAATTGTGGCAAAATACCGCTGTATTTTTTAAGGAAACAGGTATGTTTTTATGGATGACAATACACTTTTACAGCTTGAAGGCTATGTTGAAAGCGTAGTTTACAGAAATGAAGAAAACGGTTATACCGTTGTTGAAATATCGGACGATGACGACTATATAACAGCTGTCGGCATTATGCCAAGGGTACATCAGGGCGACCTTTTAAAGCTCACAGGCAATTATAAGGAACATCCTAATTACGGCAGGCAATTCTCTGCCCAGGTCTGTGAGCTTTGCCGTCCGAGCGGTACAGCAGGGATTCTGCGTTACCTTTCTTCCGGTGCAATCCGTGGAATAGGCGTAACAACCGCACAAAGGCTTGTATCTGAATTTGGCGAAAAAACTCTTGATGTTATGGAAAACGAACCCGAAAGAGTAGCAATGCTCAAGGGAATTTCAAAATCAAAGGCAGAAGATTTTTCTCTGCAACTAAAGCAAAGCACGGGTATCCGCTCGCTTATATTATTCCTCGGCGAATACGGAATAGGCAATGCTGCGGCTGTTAAAATTTTCACAGAACTCGGAACTTCCGCTATTGAACAAATTAAAGAAAACCCGTACATACTTTGCAACGGAGAGTTCGGCATAAGTTTTCAGACTGCCGACTTTATTGCAAAAAAGCGTGATTTTGACGAGCAGAGCACAGAGCGACTTCGTGCCGGAATTGCTTATATTTTAATACATAACGAAGGCAACGGTCATACCTGTTTGCCTTTTGAGGTTCTCTGCAAAAAAGCCGCAGATTTTCTGAAAGTTGACATAGCACTTATTGCTTCAACAATGCAGGAAATGATTTTCGACCGCTCGCTTATCAAAGACAATGTAAACGATAAAGAATTTATTTTTTCTCCTAACACCCACCTTTGTGAACTTTATATAGCCTCAAGAGTGAAAATGCTGCTTGGATTTGCGGCTGAACAAATTAAAAATATTGACACCGAAATTGAAAAATGCGAAAAAAATGACGGAATAGAATATGCCGCACTGCAAAAAGAGGCAATCACACAGGCACTCACAAAAGGTATGCTTGTGCTGACAGGCGGTCCGGGCACAGGTAAAACTACAACATTAAACGCTATTATTAAAATATTGCAAAGCAACGGCAAAAAAGTTTTGCTTGCCGCACCGACAGGAAGAGCGGCTCAACGAATGAGTGCTTTAACGGGAGTTGAGGCAAAAACTATTCATCGTCTGCTTGAAGTAAGCTGGGACAAGCACGATAAACCTATTTTTAATAAAAACGAACGCAATCAGCTTAAATGTGACGCCCTCATAGTTGATGAGGTTTCTATGGTTGACACCTTTATTTTTGAAAGCGTTATGAAAGCCTTGCCTATCGGTTGCCGCCTTATACTTGTCGGCGACTCTAACCAGTTGCCGTCCGTAGGGCCGGGCAACATACTCGGCGACCTTACCGACTGCGGAATTGTACCGGTTGTAAGGTTAAACGAAATTTTCCGTCAGGCACAGAAAAGTCTTATTGTTACAAACGCACATAAAATAGTCAACGGCGAAATGCCCGTTCTCAATTCATCTGATAAAGACTTTTTCTTTTTATTAAGGAATAACAAAACCGAAATTTCTCAAGTAATCGTTGACCTTTGCACACAAAGATTACCAAAGGCTTACAGTTACTCTGCATTTGACAATATTCAGGTGCTTTGCCCGTCAAAGAAAGGCGAACTTGGCACTGCCGAAATGAATTTCAGACTTCAAAAGGCTCTTAATCCAAAATCAGCCGATAAAGCTGAAATTGAAATTGCATCAAAAACATTCAGAATTGGCGACAAGGTAATGCAGATAAAAAACAACTACGATATAACCTGGATAAGAGATGACGGAGAGCAGGGTTCGGGAATTTTTAACGGCGACATAGGAATTATTGATTCTATCGACCGCAAAAGCCGTACGCTTATAGTTATTTTTGACGACAAGACAGCCAAATACACTTATGAATACGCAACCGATCTTGACTTTGCATATGCGGTCACTGTACATAAAAGCCAGGGTAACGAATTTGACTGCGTAATTATACCTATGTTTCAAGGGCCTCCTCAACTTTATTACAGAAATTTACTTTATACAGCCGTTACACGAGCAAAGAAAACGCTTGTGCTTGTCGGAAATCCAAAAACGGTAGAATATATGGTACAAAATAACCGCCGTACAAAAAGATACAGCGGATTAAAGGAATTTTTACTGCGTGATGAACAGTTATATTAAAAGAGCAATGCTGTTTTTGCAGGACATAATTTTCACCGTAAAGTGCCCGTACTGCGAAAAAGTTATTGACAGGAATGACTACGCCTGTAAAGAATGTAAGAGTAAATTTCCGCAAAAAGGCTATGAAACTTACGCTGTCGGAGGATACAAAACAATAGCGCCGTTTAAATATGACGGTATATTTGCAAGCGGTGTAAAAAACTTTAAATTTTACGAAAATCCGTCATATTCCCGCCAACTTGCCATACCTTTGGCTAATGAAATAATCGCAAAATACGGTGTCGGCTGTTTTGATATTATTACCGCCGTACCGATGTATTATAAAAATATGCGTGAACGGGGATATAATCAATCGGAACTTCTTGCAAAAGAATGTGCGGAAATTTTTAACATTCCGTATGCAGAACTTGTTGAAAAGCATAAGAAAAATAAAGCTCAACATACGCTTAAAGGAAAAGAACGAGAAAGCAATGTTCAAGGTGTGTACCGTGTAATTGACAGTCAAGCAGTGGCTGACAAGAATATTCTTATAATTGACGATATTATTACTACGGGCAACACACTCGGAGAATGTTGTAAGGTTCTTAAAAAAGCAGGCTGCAAAAACATATGCTGTGCAGCGCTTTGTGCGGCTATTGTATAACTTAAAAAGGTTGAAAAAATTGGAGTATTACCAATTCTTTCAACCTTTAGTTTTATTGTTTTTAGATAGTTGTGAATAAATTATGGCTTAGTAAATTGTTTTGCCAATCTTTTATAATTGCCTGACTAAGTATTCATAATTCCTAATTTTTAAAGAACATTATACTCTCATTGAAATATACTTTTGAAGAACAGTAACATCGTTTACATCAATTTTTCCGTCGTCGTTTAAGTCACAATAAATTTTATATCTGTTTTCATCAAATATTGAATCTTCTTCGACAAAAAGAGAACCGTTAAGATACATCTGCAAACTTGTAACATCATTTACATTTGTTGACTTATCGGCATCAAGATCGCCGCAATATCTGGCATTAAGATCATATAAAGTATCAATATCAATAACACCGTTAGTGTATAATTCAACAGCATTTTGTACTTTATTATCAGCATAATAATAACTGCCTGCAGGTGAATCTTCATAAATGGGATATACAAAATTTCCTGTTTTTAAAGATTTAATATTATTGTTTGATGAATAATGATCCTCAACTAAAATATAATCGAATTTAACTTCTTCGCTTAATACAGATAATTTAAAATAAAAAATATCATAATCGCTTTCAGGGCAAGGGTAAGCTAAAGTTTGTTCAATATATTCTCTTGTCAGTTTTTCAATCTTAAAAAATTCATCCCATGTAATTTTGTTATCAACACTGTAGTAGTCTTTATCTGCAAGATCAACAGATACCTTTATATCGGCATCACCAAGGTTTAATATCTGTTCTTTGGTTGAAATGCAGAACAAACATTCAGTTGCGGAAAAATATTTTATTTCTGATACCGAATATTTTTCATCAATAATTTTCTTTTTATCATCTGGTTTCTGACTTCTTATATTATTTTTATATTCCTCATAATCACGCAATAATTCATCACTATAAGTCTTTCCGCCGTCTTCATTTACAATAATCTCATCTAAGCGATCGTTTTTATCTGCAAATATATATATATCTTCATAATATGAAGTTAAATTAATTTCAACCGCAACCGTATCTGTATCCGCAATATCATCAATCGCCCACATAAGTTCTCCTGTTAACTTATTTTTAAAATCGTGATTCCACATATCTACATCACCAACGGCTGAGTTTCCCGTATCAGCCGCAAATGCTGTTGTTGTGCCGCAAAAAACAGCACTTGCCAAAATTGCTATTGCCATAATACCGCTTATAAGTTTTTTCATAATATAGCCTCCTTTAAAACATAAGTCATATTTCTTACGATTATTGTACTATATCATTAAATATCAAGCAAGTGTATTATTGTATAATCTTTTGATTAAATTGTTAGTTATTTTGACTAAACAAAATCATATACAAAAACTCCCTCCGTAAATACGAAGGGAGTAACTAATTCGATTAAATTATCAAACAGGATGAACCATATTTTTCTTGTCGAGCTTGTCGCCGTTAATGCCAACTTCGGCATTTCTTCTCTTCTCAAAGAAGTCGAGAGCAACCTTCGGGAACTGAGCGTATGAAAGAACATCCTCTTCCTGCTCAATCCACTGTGAAATCTCACCTCTGAGCTTATCAAGCTCCGGCTCAAGTAAATCTGCAGGACGGCAAGTAATAATCTTCTTATCGCCGCAAATCTTCTTCTGGAATGCAGGATCAATCGGCATTGGTGTTGTGCCGTACTCGCCTGCAACAAGACCCTTAAACTCGTTTGTACACATCTTGTATCTCTCACCTGTAATTACATTGAATACAGCCTGTGTACCAACAATCTGTGATGTAGGAGTAACGAGCGGTGGGTAACCTGCATCTTTACGAACTCTCGGAACTTCCTCAAGTACCTCTGTAAGCTTGTCTTCTTTGCCTGCCTGCTTAAGCTGTGAAAGAAGGTTAGAAAGCATACCGCCCGGAACCTGATAGATAAGAGCCTTAGCATCTGTAGCAAGCATCTTCTGATCAAGAAGACCGTTCTTAAAGTATTTCTCACGAAGAGTCATAAAGTAAGCACGAATTTCAGCAAGCTGCTTAATGTCAAGACCTGTATCATACGGTGTACCTGCAAAAGCGGCAACCATTGACTCTGTAGGAGCATGTGAAGTACCGAGTGCAAGTGGGCTGATAGCAGTATCAATACCGTCAGCGCCTGCCTCAACACCCTTTAAAAGACACATTGATGCAAGACCTGATGTGTAGTGTGTGTGGAGCTGAATAGGAAGATCAACAGCAGACTTAATAGCCTTTACAAGGCTCTCTGTAGCTGTTGGTGTAAGCAAAGCAGCCATATCCTTAATGCAGATAGAATCTGCGCCTGCATCGGCAATTCTCTTTGCATACTCTACATAGTATTCATCTGTGAAAACAGGACCTGTTGTGTAGCTGATAGCTACCTGTGCTTCAGCCTTGCCGTTTTCTCTCTTTGCAGCATTGATAGCTGTCTTGAGGTTCTTAATATCGTTAAGAGCGTCAAAAATTCTGATAATATCAATACCGTTAGCAACCGAACGCTGAACGAGGTACTCTACGCAGTCATCGGCATAGTGACGGTAACCGAGCATATTCTGACCTCTGAAAAGCATCTGTAGCTTTGTATTCGGACAATGCTCACGAATTGTACGAAGTCTTGCCCATGGGTCTTCATTTAAGAAACGAAGACAAGCGTCATATGTTGCACCGCCCCAGCACTCAAGTGAATAATAACCGATTTTGTCAAGCTTATCAAGAATCGGGAGCATTTCCTCTGTTGTCATTCTTGTAGCAATAAGTGACTGATGTGCGTCACGCAGGGCAGTTTCGGTAACTCTAATTTTCTTTGCCATTTCGGACATCCCTTTCGTCAGTTATTAGTTAAGAGTAACAAGTGTTTTACCTGAATCTACAGACTCACCCTTAGCAACATCAACAGTTGCAACTACACCGTCCTGAGGAGCCTTTACAGGAGTTTCCATCTTCATAGCCTCAATAAATACGAGGTCGTCACCGGCTTTAACTGACTGACCGGCTGAAACAACAACATTAACAACTGTACCCGGCATAGGAGCTGATACTACTACTGAACCTGCTGCGCCTGCAGGAGCTGCCGGCTTTGCTACAGGTGCGGGTGCTGCTGCCGGAGCAGGAGCTGCTGCAACAGGAGCTGAAGAACCGCCGAGCTCTTCAACCTGAACATCGTATGCTGTACCGTTTACTGTAATTCTTAAATTTTTCATTTTAAATATCCCCTTTATTTAAACAAACATATTTATCAGATTGTTGAATGTTTCTTAGCAACTGTAGGAACTCTCTTGCCTGCAAGCATATCAAGAGCGGAAATAAGAGCTTTTCTTAAATCCTGCTGTTCAACAATACCGTCAACATAGCCGTTCTGTGCTGCGTTGAAAGCAGAGAGATTTTCTGCCGCAAACTTTTCGGCAACTGCCTTCTGCTCTGCAACAGGAACATTCATAGCGTCAGCTGCAAGAATAAATGCCGCAGCCTCAACATTTACAGGAGAAATAACAGCCTGCGGAAGTGCGTAAACCATATCTGCGTTTGCGCCTGTACCTGCAAGTGCAATGTAACCTGAACCGACAGCCTGACCGTAAACTACGGAAATCTTAACTGTAGTAGCCTCTGCATAAGCCGATGCTGCCTTTGCGGCTGACTTAATTGATTCAAAGCCCTTACAGTCAACAAATGTAAGTATCGGAAGTGAGAAAGCGTCGCAGAAACGAACAAATTTTGCAATCTTTGTTGTTGCGGAACATGAAAGCACACCGCCGTTTGTCTTTACAATACCAACTACCGAACCGCCAAGACGGGCAAGTCTGACTTTAGCGTCTTTGCCGTAGTTGTCAAAAAGTTTATAAACACTGCCGCCGTCAACAGTTGAACCTACGATGCAGTCGCAGTCTGCAGGCTCTTCCTCAAATGACTCCGGAGCAGTATTGAGATTGTTAGACGGAAGATAAAGAACAAGCTCTTTAGCCTTAGCTACAGCCTCAGCAGAATCCTTTGCAACAACAGAAGCAATACCGTGCTCTGCGTTGTACTCCGCACTTGCATTCTTGCCTGTAACATCAAGAGAAAGCTGTGCCTTTTCACTCATAATAACAAAATCCGCACTTGCTGCGTTAAGAGCGTTTGTACCAAGGCAAGTTCCGAGAACTACCGAAATCTGCGGAACCGCACCCGAAACCGCAGCAGCGCTGTTAAGAACCTGACCGCAGCCTGCAAGAAGCTCATTGCCCTGCATAAGTCTGCCGCCGACACTGTCGTAAAAACCTACAACAGGAGCGCCTGTTTTAAGTGCAAGATCATAAATCTTTTTAAGCTTTGCAGCCTGTGCCTTACTCATAGCACCGCCGCAAATGTCGCTGTTCTGTGCGAAAGCGTAAACAGGCATACCCTCAACTGTACCAAAACCTGCAACAACCTCTGCAAAACCTTCGCCGGATTTTGCAAAAGCATCAATTTCAGTAAAGCTGTCAGCGTCAAAAAATTCTGTTATTGTTTTATAAGCAGAAGTAGATGCGATTTCAGCCTTTGCCTGATTGATTTTTTCAATACTCATCTTAAACATCCTCCAATACAATGTATTGAATATACCGACAAATAGCATAAGTCGGCATACTAATTTACCACATATATCATTATATCCTAATATTTATCAAACTACAAGGAAAAAGCAAAGCTATTTTTAAAATTTGAATATTTACAACAATGATTTTGCACAAACATTCTGATTTACTGTGCATTTTAACTTGTGATTTTATTTGATTTTTTGTCCCAAAAGTTAAGTTTTTAAGGCTTTGGATTAAATAAGCTGTTTTCCGTTTACAAACGGGTTTGAAAGCAGTTTTTTTACCTCAATTTCGGTAAGGTCACGCCAATCGCCCTGTTTCAGCATACCCATTTTTACGCCGCCGATTTGTATTCTTTTAAGTCTTGCAACCTCAAGACCCACAGCCTCGCACATACGGCGGATTTCACGGTTCTTGCCCTCATGAAGTATCATTTCGAGTACAACTCTGCCCGGTTCCTGATGAAGTACATGCACCATTGCAGGGGCTGTCTTTACTCCGTCAAGCTCAATACCGGTTTCAAGCTTAACAAGCTGATCTTCGTCAATAGACGGACGGACTGTTACTCTGTAAATTTTATAAACGCTGTTCTTCGGGTGCATAATTTTGTTTGCCAGCTCACCGTCATTTGTGAGAATGAGCATTCCCTCCGAATCTTTGTCAAGTCTGCCGATAGGGTAAACTCTTGTGCCCACATTTTCCACAAGTTGAGCAACGCATTTTCTGCCTCTGTCATCGCTCATTGTAGTAATAAATCCTCTCGGTTTATTGAGCATAATATAGCGGTAAGACGGCTTTGCATTGGTAAGCACACGCTTACCGTTTACAAATACCTTATCTGTCGGTCTTACCTTGTCGCCGAGTTGAGCGGTTTTGCCGTTCACTTTTACATGACCGTCAATAATCATCTGCTCTGCTTTTCTTCTTGATGCGATACCGTATTGTGATAATAACTTTTGAAGTCTTATTGGTTCATTCTTTGCCATATGTAAAAAAATCCTTTATCTTAGTCCAAATACTTTTGTTTTTATTCTGCGTATTGCTGTATTCAACAGCGGTTAAATTTGTACTTGCAAGCGTTTTGCCGTCAAGCGTGTATACTATTCTGCCTACAATATCTCCGTCTTTAACAGGTGCATACAAGAAATTATCAGCATATGCGGTTCGTACAACATTGCTTTTCTTGTCAAAAGGCACTACAACATTTTTGCCCTTTGTACCCGTAACACCGATGCTCTCGTCATCACCGCCCGCACACGGAATTTCAAGGTAATAATCGGAATCATCGCACTCAACACAGGCAAGTTTGGAAAAGCCGTAATTATAAAGAGCTATGTGGTCATTCCAATCGTTTCTGTCATTGAGTGTAACGCAAACAAATGTAAGTCCGTCCTTTTTGGCGGAAGAAACCAAACATCTGCCTGCCGCCATTGTGTAGCCTGTTTTTCCGCCCGTACAATACTCATACATAGAGAGCAGACGGTTATGGTTTGTATAGGTTGTTCTCTTTGACTGCGGTTCGCTGAATTCTACCGTAACGCTTTTTTGCGAAGTCAGTTTTGCAAAACTTTCGTTTTCAAGCGCATAGCTCATAAGCAAAGCCATATCGTAAGCCGTAGAATAATGATTTTCGTCATCAAGTCCGCTCGGTGTAACAAAATGTGTGTTTTTCATTCCTATTACAGCCGCCCGATTGTTCATAAGCTCGGAAAATTTTTCTGCACTGCCCGCAATAGAAATTGCCGCCGCATTTGCTGCGTCATTTCCCGATGCCATCATCATTCCTGCCGCTAAATCACTGAGTTTAACCTTTTCCCCCACTTTAAGGTACATCGAACTGCCCTCGGCTGTCATATCCTTGGTAAAAGCAACAACCTTGTCGGCAGAATCGGCATACTCAAGCGTAATGAGTGAAGTCATCAGCTTTGTGGTACTTGCAGGTTTCATTTTTTTATTTTCATTTACAGAAAAATACACTTTCCCGTCATCAACACAATAAAGCACGCAAGCCTGTGCATTTACTGCCGGCTTGTCGGTTTCCTGCGCAAATGCCGTAATCTGTGCGGTTTGCGTTAATGTCACCACAACTACAACTATAACGGAAAGTATTTTTTTCATAAGCTCGCCTCCGAACTAATTTTATGCGAAGGCTTTGCCATAAATTACACCATATCTATATCGTCCTGTGTTATTTCCGAGAAATCATCGGCATCTTTCTTCTTGCTGAACATTCCCTTTACTTTTTGAAGAACATCCGGGATCATACCCACAATGCCCTCTGCGGTACTGCCGTTGTTGTCAACGGAAACAAGTCTTACTTCTCCCTGATAAACAGTTAAAAATGCAACAGGCTGAATTGTAACGCCTGCGCCGCTGCCGCCGCCAAAGCAATCTTTATTTTCTTTTTTGGTAGGAAGATCCGAGCCGCCTGCCGCAAAACCGTAGGTTACCTTTGAAACAGGAATAATGAGTGTACCGTCGGGAGCGGTAATCGGCTCGCCGACAATAGTATTTACATCTACCATTTCCTTAATTTTGTTCATAGTAGTGTCCATAAGATTTCCGATAGGATGTTCCATAGTAATTCTCCTTTGTATTGAATAATCGTCATAACTGCACAAACAGATATGCGATAAATATCGTTAATTGTCTTTTATATTTTTAAGCTCCATAAGCATTTTTAATGCCTTAAAGCCGTGTTTTAATACTATTTTAACAAGATGTGCTATTCTTGTTTTAAATATCGCAAAAAACTCAATCTTGGTTTTTGCACCCTCCGTAAAGTCGGGAAGAATATCCACACCGTAATGCGTATATTTCATTGAACTTATAACCGCACTTGTCAGCGGATAGACAACCGAGCAAACCTTGCCGTAATTTATAGCCGTATCGGCAGCGTCTTTTCCTCCGACTTTTATGCTTAACGCAAAGCTTTTGATTATTATGTGTGCAAAAAAGTCTTTTAATACACCTGCGGCAAGCTCTGTAATCCTTGTAAAAAGATTTACAATCCCCGAAAGTCCCAACTCTTTTAAGAAGTTATCATTAGGTTTTTCCTCTTTTTTAGGAGCAGGCTTTTGCGGTTGTTCGGTTTTTTTCTTCTTTTTGGGTTTCTTTTTCTTTGGCACAGGCGGATAAAGAATAATCTTTACAAAGCCTATGCGAAGTCTGCAAAAGAATTGTTTTTTATATTGAACGCAGACCTTTATGGGAATAGCAAGAATTATTGCAAAAAACAAGACTATCCCCAGCAGTATATACAGCCAGAGCAAGGCAAAACCTCCTCCGAGTTTAGTTTATCATTTTAAAAGCAATTTTACTTAATCTTACTGATTTAATATAAATACTGCCTACTTTTTCGCCTTTGGCATCGGTAATTCGTCATACATTGCATTGAATAAACCTGTCAAAAAATCTTTATTATCAACTTCATCCACCAAAAGCATTTCCTTTGCTCCCTCATACGGCAGCTCATATACAGCTGTCGGAATATATTGGATTGCGGATTTTACAGGCTTTACAAGTAATCTGTCATCATATATTCCGCCTATTATTTTACCACGATAGTAAATAATAAATTCACCCATCATAGCACGATAAGTAATTTCTTCCAAATCGGAGAGTTGTCCTAAAACAAACTGCAAATATTCCTTGCTTGACGCCATAATTATTTCTCAACTTCGGTATTTTCAACATCGTTGTTATTTTCTTTTGACTTTTCTTCTTCGGATTTTTCGTCTGAATTATCAGTCTTGTCACTTTCGGGAAGCGGAGGGAGATTTTCTATGCTTTCAAGATTAAAACATCTTAAAAAGTTCTCGGTTGTTCCGTAAAGCAACGGTCTGCCCGGAAGTTCAAGTCTGCCCTTTTCCTCGACAAGTCCCTTTGTGGTAAGACTGCCGAGAACACCGCTGCAATCTACACCTCTGACCTGTTCCACAAAAGCCTTTGTAACAGGCTGATTGTATGCAACAACGGCAAGCACCTCAAGCGCCGCCTGCGAAAGCGGAGTATTTCTGCGCAAGTCCATAACTTTACGGATTTCGGGAGCAAATTTTTTAGCCGATACCATTTGATAGGATTTATTCAGCTTAATTATTCTTATGCCCCTCTCCTGCTTTTCGTAATCATCCATAAGCTCTAAAATTAATTTTTCGGCCTGTGATGGTTTCACTTCTATTGCCTGTGCTATTTTGTCAGGCTCTGCCGGCGAACCGTTTGCAAACAGTATTGCCTCGACTGCCGCTTTTTTATCATACATTTTTGTTCTCCTTGTTATCTATCATATAAACGATTGCGTGGTCGCCGTCACCGTCAACTCTAACACGCTTGCCTTTTACAAGTTCCAGTGTAGCAAGAAAAGTCGCTACAAGTTCGCTCTTTTCTTCGCAGGCGTCAAAAAGTTCTTGATACTCTATTCTTCTGCCTTTCCACAGCTTACGCATTACATGAATAATTCGGCTGCTTACAGACACAAACTTTCGTGCCACAATTACGCTGAATGCCGATTCCGGCGGCGGAAGTTTACGCTTTCCTCTTCCGACTGCACTTACATATGCCTTTGCTATGTCCTCGCTCGGATGAATACGGTTGTATGTGAGATCATATTCAACAGGCGACGCCTCTCTGTAAAAGCTGTCATAATCGTAAATCTCGCTGAATTTCTTGGCTATCTGACGGCAGATTGCATATTCGATAAGCTGTCCTGTAAGCTCCTTTTTAAGCTCCTCAACCTCTTCTTCATACTTAGGGAGCAACATTACTGACTTTATATAAACAAGTCTTGACGCCATCGTAAGAAATTCCGACTCAATGTCAAGCTGATTTTCCTGCATAACCTTAATTTGCTCAAGGTACTGTTCAATAAGCTCGGCTATCGGTATATCGTAAATATCTATTTTGTTTTTTGAAATCAGGGTAAGCAATAAATCAAGCGGACCTTCAAATGCCTCCAACCTGTATTGCAACGGCTGTGAATCCATAGCTCTACCTCTTAAAATAATTCTGCAAAAAATCTGACAGGGCTCAATGCCATATCGCTTAAGAAATTCAAAATTCCGTTTGTGGCAAAACCAAGCACCGTACTAAGACCGCCCGTAAAGATTAAAAAGATAAGTGCCAAAGAGAAAATTGTTTCATACTTTGTCATAAATGCAATTGCCTTATAAGGCAAGAATGCAAATAAAATCTTTGAACCGTCAAGCGGTGGAATCGGAATAAAGTTAAATACCGCAAGACTGACATTACAAGATGCATAAAAAACAAAAAAACTTCTTATCATAAGTCCTATGTCATTCAAATAAAAGAATGACGGAAATGCAAGAGCTAAAATATAATAAATAATCAAACCTACATATGCCGCAAGAAGATTTGCCACAGGACCCGCAAGAGCGCAAAGCGCCATACCCAGCTTTGGCTTTTTAAAGTTATTGGGATTGATAGGTACAGGCTTTGCCCAACCGAAGCCGACAAATATCATTGCAAGCGCACCTACCATATCAATATGGCTTATAGGATTAAGAGTTAATCTGCCACGGCTTTTTGCCTCTTTGTCGCCGAGTAAATACGCAACAAAAGCGTGCGCCCACTCGTGAAACGGCAAAATTAAAAATATAATAAGTAAAACTGCTACCAGATAGGCTACAACATCGTAAAAATTAAACGAGCCTGAAAAAATCTGTTGTAACATAATTATCCTCCAAAATTTTATTTAGCAATTGATTTTGTTTTTAAAAACATTAATTTTCCACAAAACAAGCAAAAGCAAAAGAACAGCCATTTAAGCGATATTTCAGAGCAAAATTTATCTATCGCAAAGATAAAAATCACACCTAAGCTATATATAATTACTATTATATAATAAAGCAAATAAAAAAACAAGAAAAGAAATTTTAAAAAAACACTTGCATTTTTGTTCGTTTTCTGTTATTATAACAAAGTTAGATGTGAAAAATGATTTTTAAGGAGGTGCAGACGCATGGCAAAATGTGATTTCTGCGGTAAGGATGTAAAGTTCGGCATCAAGGTATCTCACTCACACAGACGTTCCAACAGAACTTGGAAGCCTAATGTACAGCGTGTAAAGGCTATTGTTGATGGCTCTCCAAAGCGTGTATATGCTTGCACCCGTTGCTTACGTTCAGGTAAGGTTACCAGAGCAAACTAATACAGACAAGTCGAAAACCAATGCCGTTCTGATTTCAGAACGGCATTTTTCGTTGTCTTATGCTTAGTTTTAGGTTATTTATTAAAAAGTTGGTAGAATTATAGTTTATCAGAATATATCTGCAAAGTATTTTTCTAAACCACAACTTAACAGTTACACAGACAAAGCCTTGCTTTCTCAGATTGAAAGCAAGGCTTTTTTTGCTTATAGAGATTACTTATCACAATCATCAACAGAGTTTTGTTCTGTCAATATCTCTAATATCTATTCTCTTTATTTTACCGCTGATAGTCTTTGGCATTTCGTCAATAAATTCAATATGCTGAATATGCTTATATGATGCAACCTTTGAATTTACAAAGTGCTTTATATCCTGCATAAGCTCTTTGCTTTTATCAAATCCTTTGGCAAGGTGGATTGTCGCCTTAATCGCCTGACCTCTTGCTTTATCGGGAATGCCCGTTACCGCACATTCCATAACGGCAGGATGCTCCATAAGCACATTCTCTATTTCAAACGGGCCTACTCTGTAACCTCTTGTTTTAATAAGGTCGTCAATTCTGCCCACATACCAATAATAGCCGTCATCATCCATATAAGCAGTATCACCTGTATGATATATGCCGTATTTCCACACATTTGCGTACAAATCTTCATTTCCGCAATAACCCATAAATATGCCGTGTTGATTTTCTGACGGAATTACAACAATTTCTCCGACTTCATTTGCAGGCAGTCTGTTACCCTCATTGTCGGCAATCATAATATTATAAAGGGGTGTGGGCTTGCCGAGTGAACCGATTTTAGCCGTACTTCCGACCAAATTACCGAGCATTAATACAGATTCGGTCTGTCCGAATCCCTCCATAATCTGCAATCCTGTTTGCTTATGTACCTGCTCAAACACTTCCGGATTAAGTGCCTCACCTGCTGTTGTAATGTGCTCAAGGTGTGACAAATCGAATTTCTTCATATCTTTTTTGATAAAATATCTGTAAACCGTAGGAGGTGCACAAAAAGAAGTTACCTTAAAATCTTCAATCACCTTTAAAAGTTTTTCAGGTGAAAAAATATCAAAGTCATACACCATAACTCCGCAGCCGCAGAGCCACTGACCGTAAATTTTACCCCATGATGCTTTACCCCAGCCTGTTTCCGCTACCGTAAGGTGAAGCCCGTTTTCCTTGACATTCTGCCAAAATTTTGCGGTCACAATATGCGCTAAAGTATAGGTATGATTGTGCATTACCGCTTTTGGATAACCCGTTGTGCCTGATGTAAAATAAATCAGCATCGGCTCTTTTGCTTTCGTCTGTACTCTTTCAAGGTTTTCGTCAGCATTTTCAATTTCCTTTGTAAGGTTAATGCTGCCCTCAACATCTCTGCGAACCACAAATACTTTTTCAAGTTGAGATTTTACTGTCTTTGCCTGCACCAAAGTTTCGGCTGTAACATCGTCAGGAGTTGAAACTGCGAATTTAATATTAGCAGTTTCAATACGGTAGGTAATATCATCAAGGGTAAGCATATTTGTTGCGGGAATAACAACCGCACCGAGTTTATGCAAAGCAGGCACAATGTACCAATACTCGTAATTTCTCTTTAAAATCACAAGTACCTTATCACCTTTTTTTACTCCGTTATTTCTTAATGCGTTAGCCGCTTTATTGCTCAAAGTTGCAATATCAGAAAAAGTAAATGTCTTTCTTTCATTATGAACATTTGTCCACTGAACAGCAATATCGTTTGGTGCGCACTTTGCCATTTCATCTACAACATCATAACCGAAATTGTAATTATCGGGATACTTTAATTCAAATTTTTCAAGCACACCGTTTTTATCAAGTGTATAGTCACAAAAATTCTTAAATAACTGCATAATTATCTCCTAAATATTAATACTAAGATAATAATTACAGCAATAAATTGCCATAATTAATAAAATTAAATTTTCAACTATTACTAATCAGTACATACAACAGGTCAATCGTCACCAACCTGCAAGAATATTTTGATTATGTTTTTATTATAAACAATTCCCCCAATAAATACAACACTCCGCATAATGCGAATTGCAATATTTTTGCATTATGTTATGCAGTATCTGCATAAACAATTTTAAAAAATTGGAGCTGTTTTTTTACAGCTCCATAAAGTTTAAGTATAATTATTTATTGAAGATTGACATAATATCATAGAAAGTATCGTCATCATCGTCTGTAACATCTTTCTTTGACTTTTCAGCAGGTGCGGAAGTTGGTTTTTTCTCCTCTGTAAGGAAACTGTCCTCAACTTTTTTCTTAGCAACCTGACTGTCGGCATTAAAACCTGTAGCAATAACAGTTACGCTGATAGCATCTTCCATCTTATCGTCAATAACAGCACCCCAAATGATGTTAGCGTCTTCAGATACCTTATCTTTAATCATTGTGGATGCAGCGTCAATATCATCAAGGCTTACATCTGCAGAAGCTGTAATATTAATGATAAGACCCTTAGCGCCGTCAATTGAAGTTTCGAGAAGTGGGCTTGAAATAGCCATATCAGCAGCAACAGTAGCTTTATCCTTGCCTGTAGCGCTGCCCATACCCATATGAGCATAGCCTGCATCTTTCATTACAGATGTAACATCCGCAAAGTCAAGGTTCACAAGACCTGGAAGGAGAATAAGGTCAGAAATACTCTGAACACCCTGTCTTAAAACATCATCTGCAATAGCAAATGCGTTCTGAAGTGTGATGCTTGTTTCTGAAACATACTTTAATCTCTCGTTTGGAACAATGATAAGTGAATCAACGCAAGCAGAAAGCTCTGCAATACCCTGCTCAGCCTGTGTCATTCTTCTCTTGCCCTCAAAAGCGAACGGCTTTGTAACAACGCCTACTGTAAGAATACCCATATCCTTGGCAATCTTAGCTACAACAGGAGCTGCACCTGTACCTGTGCCGCCGCCCATACCGGCAGTAACAAATACCATATCTGTATCCTTAAGGAGAGCTGCAATTTCGTCATTGCTTTCTTCAGCTGCGCTCTTACCAATGTCAGGCTTAGAACCGGCACCCTTACCCTTTGTAAGTTTCTCACCGATCTGTACCTTCTGTGAAGCCTTTGAAAGTCTGAGAACGTGCTCATCTGTATTTACAGCGATAAATTCAACATTCTTAACTCCCATATCAACCATGCGGTTTACAGCGTTACCGCCGCCGCCGCCAACACCGATTACTTTAATTTTAGGCATATACTCATTTTCCAATTCAAGTTCAAAAGCCATTTAAACATCCTCCTTGTTATCTATGTTCATCCCGTCTATAAATCATAATATCACATTTAAGGCGATTATAATTCATATATTAACACACTTTTGTAAAAATATCAATGCTTTTGCGTGTTTTTTTTAATTTGCTGATTCCATTTTATGCCTATTTGTTTACACAAATATATTTTTCTCTAAAATGCTTTTTATTATGTCAAATATTTACATATAAGAATTATAAATACGAATTATTCGGGTCATCATACTGCGTCGAATAATCTTCTGACGGTTCGCCGCTGTTGTATCCGTCACTGCCGTCAGAATAGCTGTCGGAGCTGTTGTCTGAACCGTTCGAGCCTGACGAATTAAGCGAGCCATATACATCGGCATATCCGTCACCGTCGGTATCAAAACATTCTGCAATACCGTCGCCGTCAGTATCAAAGGCAACAATACCGTTTCCTATATCTGTGCCGGTTGCGGGAATACTTCCTACATAATTGCCGTTGCTGTTAGTGGCAAGTGTAGCAGGCGGTGTTGTTACAGCAGGAGAAGTATTGTCAGCAGCCTGTGACGCAATTGTAGTACCGACAGGCGCGGTAGTAACCGCTATTGTTTCGTTAGGATTAAATCTTGATGTCTTTGTCGTACTGCAAGAAGAAACATCAAGAGTACCGTAAATTGCACCTGTTTTGTTAGGGTCAAGCTTTTCGGTTATTATCGCCATTGCCGTTCTGATTTTGTAATCAATATCTTCCGGCAAACCGATAATAACAGCTATTCTGTTGTCATAAACAAGCTGTATATTCGCTGTATTTGTAACATCAATACCCGTTATTCCTTTAAATTCATTTTTGCTTAACGAGTCGGAAATTTCTTCAAGAATTACAGGCACATTTTCATCGCTGTATGATACATATTCGCCGACTGTTGTATTTTTAAGTGAACTGCTTGAAAGTACGGGGTAGTTTGACGAATTGTCAGCCATAACATCAAGTATTCTGCCTTTTGAACTGATAAGCAGGAATTTTCCGTCATTTATAATAACATAAGACGGAACAGCGTCTGTTATGGTTATTTTTATTGTATCGGGCACTACAAAATCAACTTTTGCAGATTCGACATAAGGCAGTTTCTCTGCAATTTTATCGGGTGTTGCAGTCATTTTACCTACAAAAATATTACTCTGCAAAGCTACATTTGCATACGAAAGTATTTGATCTTCGCTGTAAAAGCTGTTTCCCTCTACCTCAATTTTTTCGGTTTTAAAAAGAACTGTAAGCGACAAAATTACGCCGATTAAAAGCACCACGCTGCAGGTAATTGCCGACGCCATAATTCGGCGTTTTTTAATTTGATTTGAAGTCATAGGCTTTTTAAGGCGCTTAACTTTTTCATTTTCCTGCTCGTGAATACTTTGGGCAACTCTTTGCTGCTTTTGGCGCTCACCGAATTCATCTATATAAAAACCGTCATCATAAGCCCTTGGCTTGAGATTTTTGATTTTCTTTTCACTTTTTCTTATAAAGCGTTCTTCCTGACTGAGATCATCTCTCTGCTTTTTCATCTGTTCATTGAGTTTTTGCTCAATTTTGCTGTGAGATTTGTTCTCTGTCTTTTTTTCGGATTTTATATTATTTTTTGTTGCTTTTGCCTTTTGTGCATTGTAATTTTTCTTTGACGGTGCGGTTTTCGGCTTTTTGTTTTCGCCTTGTATTTTAGGCTCATTCTGCTTTTTGGCACTGTCTTTATTTTCCTGTTTAGCGGAGGATTTTACTGCCTTTTCCTTGTTTTTTCGGTACTTTTGTGCCTCTTTGGCAGCCTGCTTTCGCTGCTTTCCGATTTTTCTGCGTTCTTCCGCCGAAAGCTCCTTCCTCTTATCTTCTGCCATATTATCCTCCTTACAAATATACCCATCCTAAAGCTTTGATATACTCGCACCCAAAGAACCGAGCATAAGCTCTATATTTTCATATCCTCTTTCCAAATACTCCGAATTACCTATATCGGTAACACCGTCTGCCGAAAGTGCGGCAATTACCAGTGCCGCTCCTCCACGCAAATCGGGCGCATCAACTTTTGCTCCGTACAGTGACCGCACACCCTCTACAACGGCAACCTTTCCTTCTGTTTTTATCTTTGCACCCATTCTGGAAAGTTCGCCTGTATGTCGGTATCTGTTTTCAAAAATATTTTCGACAAACACGGTAGTTCCTTCCGCTATGCTTGCAACTGCCATAAGAGGTGCTTGAGCATCGGTAGGAAAACCGGGATACGGCATTGTACGAATAGTTCTGATAGCCGAAAGTTTTTGCGGTGCGGATATCGTAAGATTTCCGCCGCTTGAGCGTATCTTGCAGCCTGCCTCCTCAAGAACGGGAATAACTGTTCCGAGGTGACTCTGCACAATTCCTTTCAGCGTAATTTTTGATTGAGTAACAGCCGCAGCAGACATAAGAGTTGCCGCAACTATTCTGTCGGGAATAATTGTGTGTTGAGTGCCGTTAAGCGACGAAACTCCGTCTATCACAACAACTCCCTCGCCTGCGCCGCTGATTTTTGCTCCGCAACTGTTGAGATAATCTGCAAGGTCGCAAATTTCAGGTTCGCAAGCGGCATTTATAATTGTAGTTGTACCGTCAGCGGTACTTGCGGCTATCATAATATCTTCGGTTGCACCTACGCTCGGAAACGAAAGAGCTATTTTTGTGCCTTTCAGCCCCTTTGGTGCAGTACAATCTATTACGCCATGTTTTTCTACAATTTCCGCACCCATTTGTATGAGTGCATTCAGGTGCATATCTATAGGACGAGGTCCAAGCTCGCATCCGCCGGGGAACGAAAGTTTGACCGCACCCGTCCGTGCAAGAACAGCACCTAAAAAAATAATTGAACTTCTTGTTTTTCTCATCAGAACATCAGGAATGTCATTTCTGCACAATCCGTCAGCGGTAATGAGCATAGTAGTATGAAATCGCTTTACATTACAGCCGAGATAGCGAAGAATCTGCGAGGATGCCTCAATATCCGAGAGAGCGGGACAATTGAAAAGCACATTCTCGCCCTTTGTCAGAACCGAAGCCGCAATAATCGGCAAGGCGCTGTTTTTTGCACCTTGAACATTAACTTCACCGCTGAGCTTTTCCCGTCCCGTAACAAGAAGTCTTGACACAATAACACCCTCCTACATAAAATACCTTTACATTCTATGTATCAGATGCAAAATGTGTTACACAAGACCAAGCACACCTTTTATAACGGAGTAAATTCTCTCGTTAGCGTCTGTTATAGCGGTTTTTCTTGCATTTTTTGCATATTCAGCAAGTTTTTCGGGATTTGAAAGCATATTGTCTGCCTTTTGCATAAGCAATCTGCCTGTAAGATCCTTTTCTTCAATAATATCGGCAGCACCTGCATTAACAAGCGCCATAGCATTGTGATACTGATGATTTTCCGCAACATTCGGTGACGGAATAAGAATTGCGGGTTTGCCGAGTGCCTGAATTTCGCTAAGTGTAATAGCACCTGCACGGCAGATTACCAAATCTGCAGCCGCCATACAAACATCCATATCATTAATAAACTCTCTTATATCGAGATTGTCAGCTTTTTCAAGGTCACAGCCCTTTTCTTTCAAAAGGTCGGGGAACCATTTTCCGTATTTGCCGTAAGCGTGAATATGTTGATATCTTCCGTCTATTCCGCTCCTTGCAATTAAATCGGCTACACCCTCGTTAATTTTTCTTGCACCAAGACTGCCGCCGAATGAAAGCACTACAGGTCTTTCGTCAACACCGAGCTTTGCCCGTGCCTCTTCCCTGTTTGCTGTAAGGATTTTACTTCTTACAGGGTTACCCGTAACGGCAAAATCCGCCTTTTTATCAAAATGCTTTTTAGCGTCGGGCACTGCAAGCATTACCTTGTCAACTTCTTTTGCGAGCATTTTGTTTGTAATTCCCGGATAAGCATTCTGCTCGTGAATAACGGTTTTTACACCGAGTTTTGCGGCAGCTCTGATAACCGGACCTGAAACATATCCGCCTGTACCGATGCAAATATCAGGTTTAAATTCTTTTATAATTTTCTTTGCTTCAATAGAAGAAGTGATTGTTCTTTTTACAGTTTTTACATTGTCAACCAAGCCTTTCGGTGAAAGCTTACGGTTAAAACCGCTGATAACAATGAATTTCATATTATATCCTGCCTGCGGAACAAGGGTTTCTTCCATACCGCCCTTGTTGCCCACAAAAAGAAATTCCGTATCGGGTTTCTTCTGCTTTATAAATCCTGCGATGGCAAGAGCAGGGTTTATATGTCCTGCCGTGCCTCCTCCTGCAAGTAAAACTCTCATTTATATACCTCCAAACACTTACTGCTTTTCGATGTTTGCCGTTCTTGAAACCGAAAGCACAAGTCCCATCTGCGCAAGCAGCATAATAAGCGAACTGCCGCCGTAACTGAAGAACGGCAAGCTGATACCTGTATTAGGCAGCCAGTCGGTAATTACAAGAATATTAAGTATTACCTGCAAACCGATCTGTGAAGTAAGACCTATACCCAAAAGTTTTCCGAAATTATCTTTTGAACGAAGTGAAAGTGTAATTCCTCTCCATACAAGAAGTGCAAATATAAGAAGTATGAGGACTGCACCCACAAGTCCGAGTTCCTCAACTACAATAGCAAAAATAAAGTCGTTCTGCGGTTCAGGCAAATAAAGGAATTTCTGTCTTGACTGACCGAGTCCGAGACCCCAAAGTCCGCCGGAACCGATTGCATAAAGTGAGTTTCTTGTCTGCCATGTTGTCTGCCACATATCTTCGGTTGTGTATTCAAGCGACTGTCCCCAACCGTCCATACGGCTCATAGCATATGTAAGTCCGCCTGTCATAGCAAGCACAATTACCAATGCACCGAGAATAATACCGCCTATTGCAAGGTATCTTGTTTTCATACCGCCAATGTAAAGCATAAGGACGGTAAGCATTGCAATAATAACGATACCCGAGTAGTGAGGCTCAAGGAAAAGTAACATTGCAGTCGTACCGAATACTGTAATACCGGGGAGTACGCTGAATTTCGGCAACTGCATTTTATCATAATGCTTACTGCACCAATGAGCAAAGAAAAGTATTGTAGAAAACTTTGCAATCTCTGACGGCTGAATATTAAAAGGACCTAAAGGAATCCAACGGTGTACGCCTGCTTCGCCTGACGGCACGATAAGTACAATTATCAAAGCAAGGTATGAAATACCCATAATAAGCGGAACAATTCTGTGCAGCTTATTATAGTTAAAAATCGAAACACCAAACATACACGCTACGCCGATAGCGGCAAAAATCAACTGTCTTACAAGGTAGTAGTAGCTGTTGCCAAGACTATAGTAAGCAACCGGGTAACTTGCCGAAAACATCATAATCAAGCCTATTGTAAGCAACACAAGAATAATAATGCAGAACGGCAAATCTATACCCATACCCGTTGTAATCCAACCCGGCTTTTTTCTGCGCTTTTTACCTGTAGAATTTGCGGAATTCTTTTTATGAGCGTTAAAGAATTTCTCTTTCTTAGCCTGCTCTGCTTCAAGATATTTCTCGTCATATATTCTGTTTATATCAGCCTTGAGTATCATATTCAGATACGGAGCCATTCGCAAAACCTCCCGTCGGTCTGAAAAAATAAATTAAGCAACTACACCAAAGTAAACAATCAACGCAGAAATCACGCCGAATATTGCTGTTACAATGCTGAATACGCTTACTATCTTAACCTCGCTCCAGCCACACATCTCAAAATGATGGTGAATAGGGCTCATCTTAAATAATCTTTTGCCGTGGGTAGCCTTAAAGTAGCTAACCTGTAAAATAACAGAGAACATCTCACAAAGGTAAACAATACCTATCGGAAGAAGAAGTATAGGCATATCAACAGCAAAAGCTATTGCACATACAAGTCCGCCGAGGAAAAGTGAACCCGTATCGCCCATAAATACCTTTGCAGGGTGGAAGTTCCAAACAAGGAAACCAAGGCAAGCACCTGCCGATGCCGCACTCCACGCTGTTACACCGAGAGCGCTCATCATACATGCTATTACCATAAAGCTTATACATACAAAAAATGTAATTGAACCGTCAAGACCGTCTACGCCGTCGGTAAGATTTACCGCATTGACAATGCCGACAATTACAATTGCCGAAATAATGTAGTAGAAAAATCCGAGGTCAACTCTGCCAACAAAAGGAATTGTTGTTGCAGTGCCGCAGCCTGCAACTGCAAGAATAATAATATAAACAATAGCGGCGGCAAACTGTAAAATAAGTTTTTGCTTTGCTGTCAAACCTAAATTACGCTTTTTTACTACCTTGGTGTAGTCATCAATGAAACCGATAGCACCATTTGCAAGAGCAAGGAAAAGTCCCGCAAATATCATTACGGTTTCTTTATTAATATCCGCAAAATAAAGGTTTATGAAATTCTTACCGATGCACATATATACAATTGTGCTTATTAATGTAACGGCTGTAATAGCTATAATAAACATAAAGCCGCCCATAATCGGAGTACCCTGTTTTTTCTTATGCCACTTAGGGCCGTCTTCAAGAATAGTCTGACCAAAGTGAAGTTTGCGAAGCATTGGAATTAAAAATGCACCCGCAACCGCAGAAATAATAAATGCAACGAGAGCCGCCACAAAAGTCCAGATTCCATATACCATTAATTATCGTTCCTTTCATACGGGCAAAGGGCTTGAATAATCAAAGCCCTGCCCAATGGTTATTTAACATTGCAGTCCCCTCTGAACCGCAAATTTTAATCGTTCACACTCACCGAAGAACTAAAGGTTACTGTAATCAACGATCCTTCACTAACCATAGTACCCTCTGCTATATCCTGTGATGTACTTACTACACTGCCGGAAGCCGCACCCACAAGGCTTACATTAAGTCCGTATGCACTTGCAACTGCATTTACCTCCGAAACCGAGTAACCGACAAGATACGGTACAGTCACCTTTTCTGCCGCACTTGCCTCATCCGTATAAAGTACAATGTTGCCTCCGCTCGGTATCTGTGATGACGGTGCAGGAATTTGTGAAATTACATTATCTCCGTCACCCTTTACAGTTACTGTAAAGCCGTCATTCTCTGCATTTGCAGTAGCTTCCGAAACAGAAAGTCCAACATAAGAACCTGCATATACATCAACATACTCAAGTTCGTCATCCGAGTAACTTGTTTTAATATCAAGATAAGGAAGAACCTCTGTCATAATATTGATAAATACAGGAGATGCTACCTGAGAACCGTAGTATGAAGCACCGTTCGGTGTATCAAAGAATACAAGCATAGCAACCTGAGGGTCATCGGCAGGAGCGTATCCGCAGAAAGATGCAATATAGTCTTCCTTATAGTTACTGATTATTTCCCCACCCTTTTTCTCGGAAGTACCTGTCTTACCTGCTACACGATAACCGGCAACATAACCCGAAGTCGAACCTGCAGTCGAAGTGTTGTATTCAAGAATTTCATTCATCTTATCAGATGTTTCTTTTGAAACAGCCTGGCGCTTAACTGTCTTTTCAACGGTTTTTACCACATTGCCGTCTGAATCTGTGATTTTTGAAACCACATAAGGCTGGAGTACATAACCGCCGTTTGCAACAGCGGCACAAGCTGTAATCATCTGAATAGGTGTGATTTTAAAGTTCTGACCGAATGAACCTACCGCAAGGTCAACTTCATCCATATCTGTAAAGAACTGGTCATCAGCCTCACCGGGAAGGTCAATTCCTGTTTTGTCCGCAAAACCGAATGCTTTATAATACTGTGTATATTTGTTAATGCCAAGCAACTGTCCCATCTGCATAAAAGCAGGGTTACATGAATTTACAATAGCCTCTGTAAAGCTTTGTGTACCGTGGCCTGCAAGGTTATGACAATGAATAGGATCGGCATCAGCGATTGTCATTGAACCCGCACAATAAAATGTACTTGTGTCCGGATTTACAAGACCTTCTTCAAGAACCATTGACGCTGTACA
>UMJU01000580.1_pt1 | contig 36698 bp, 41 predicted proteins | sample 1966161 | NCBI WGS metagenome assembly UMJU01 (sample SAMEA4836156, study PRJEB28245) | human gut metagenome | biome: gut microbiome; material: fecal sample | place: Denmark | collected 2008 | reverse complement strand
ACGAACGATGGCAATGACCGTATCATTTATAATCAGGGAAAAAAGAGATACCTGGACCGTCCTCAGAAAGAGGAACTGGAAAAGGTGTTCGATTAGAAGGAGGCTTAAAAATGAGAGAACAGATATTGACATTTTTAGAAAAAAACAGCCGTATTGATCCGAAAGAACTGGCTGTTTTACTTGGCAGCGATGAAGTAACGATCATGAATGAGATCGCAAAGATGGAAGAGGAAAAGGTCATCTGCGGTTATCACACACTGATCGACTGGGAAAAGGTTTCCGATGAGAAAGTAACCGCTCTGATCGAAGTGCGTGTCACTCCGATGCGTGGACAGGGATTTGATTCCATCGCAGAGCGTATTTATAATTATCCGGAGGTAAGAAGCGTATATCTGATCTCCGGTGCCTATGATCTGATGGTCATTCTGGAAGGAAAGACTCTGAAACAGGTATCAGGTTTTGTTTCTGACAAGCTTTCCACACTGGATTCTGTTTTAAGTACAGCCACTCATTTCATCCTGAAAAAATATAAAGATCACGGAACGATTTTTACAAAGAAAAGCAAAGATGAAAGGATGCTGGTGACACCATGAAAAATGTAATTTCCGATAAAGTTCTGGGGCTTCAGCCTTCCGGAATCAGAAAATTTTTTGATATTGTAAGCGAGATGGACGATGTCATTTCGCTTGGTGTGGGAGAACCGGATTTTGATACGCCGTGGCATATCCGTGATGAGGGTATCTACAGTCTGGAGAGAGGAAGGACTTTCTACACATCCAATGCAGGTTTAAAAGAGCTGCGTGAGGAGATCTGCAGATATTTAAGTCGCAGATGCAAAGTTGACTATACGATCGACGAGACGCTGATCACCGTAGGTGGAAGTGAGGCGATCGACCTTGCGATGCGTGTACTGTTAAATCCGGGCGATGAAGTGCTGATCCCACAGCCAAGTTTTGTATCTTATCTGCCGTGTGCTGTTTTAGCGGACGGTGTTCCGGTTGTCATCAACCTGAAAGCAGAGAATGAGTTCCGTTTAACGGCACAGGAGCTGGAGGATGCGATCACCGATAAGACAAAACTTCTGGTACTGCCGTTCCCGAACAATCCGACCGGTGCGGTTATGACAAGAGAAGATCTCGAAGCGATCGCAGAAGTGATCATCCGCCACGATATTTACGTGCTTTCTGATGAGATTTATTCTGAGCTGACCTACGCAGGAGATCATGTATCGATCGCAAGTCTGCCGGGCATGAAAGAACGCACGATCACCATGAACGGATTTTCTAAGGCTTACGCAATGACAGGATGGAGACTTGGCTACGCGTGCGGACCAAGGGAGATCATCAAGCAGATGACAAAGGTACATCAGTTTGCGATTATGTGTGCTCCGACCAACAGCCAGTATGCAGCCGTAGAAGCACTGAGAAACGGTGATGATGATGTGATCAAAATGCGTGAATCCTACAATGGCAGAAGACGTTATCTGCTGCATGCATTTGCAGAGATGGGACTGCCGTGCTTTGAGCCGCTTGGAGCTTTCTATGCATTCCCATGCATCAAAGAGTTTGGCATGACTTCCGATGAGTTTGCATCCAGACTGCTGAAAGAGGAGAAGGTCGCTGTCGTTCCGGGAAGTGCATTTGGTGAGTGTGGCGAAGGGTACCTGCGAATTTCCTATGCTTATTCACTGGAAGATCTTAAGAAAGCACTGGACCGCATGGCAGATTTCGTGAAGAGACTGAAAGAAGAGGGCAGCAGATAATGGCAAAGCTGAATATCGTGCTCTTTGAGCCGGAGATTCCGGCAAACACCGGAAATATAGGCAGAACCTGTGTGGCAACCGGGACAAGACTGCATCTGATCGAGCCGCTTGGCTTCCGCTTAAACGAAAAGGCATTAAAGAGAGCCGGGATGGATTACTGGAAAGATCTCGATGTGACTACTTACATTGATTATGCGGACTTTCTGGAGAAGAATCCGGGAGCCAAGATCTATATGGCGACGACCAAGGCAAAGAAAACCTACACGGAAGTGGCCTATGAGCCGGATTGTTACATTATGTTCGGAAAAGAAAGTGCCGGGATCCCGGAAGAAATTCTGGTAGAGAATCAGGAGACGGCGATCCGTATCCCGATGATCAATGATATCCGCTCCCTGAATCTTGGCAATTCTGTGGCAATCGTGCTTTATGAGGCACTTCGCCAGAACCACTTCGATCATATGCAGCTGGAAGGCGACCTGCACCGGCTGCACTGGAAGGGATAGCTGCGGAGGTTTTCTTAATGTGCAAACGAAATGCATTGAAAAACATAGTGCGTAAAATAAAACAGCCATGATGAATTCGAAAACAAATCGCTCTGACGGTAGCGAGGCTTCCGTCGTGAGATTGTTTTCGAATCATCATGGCGTACTATTTTTTACAAAACTATTTTTGCAACGTTCATTTGCACATTTACAAAATCTCCGTCATTTTTTGTTCTTGCTGCATGGCAGTGTAAATGTAAACTCGGTTCCTACGCCCTGCGTGCTGACAACGTTGATATTTTCACCGTGGGCCTGGATGATCTCTTTGACGATCGAAAGACCAAGTCCGGTGCCTTTTTTATCTTTTCCTCTGGATGGATCGCTCTTATAGAAACGCTCCCATATTTTATTTAAGCTGTCCTTTGCGATGCCTTCGCCGGTGTCTTTTACGGATACAAAGACTTTTCCGTGTTTTTCCAGAGAAGAGATGTAGATCAGAGAATCTGGATGACTGAATTTTACGGCGTTGTCGATCAGATTATAGAGAACCTGCTGGATCTTTCCAACATCGGCATTGACGTACAGTGACTCTTCTTCGAACGTAAGCTGGAAAGAAATGTGTTTGTCCCAGCACAGGCTGCGGAAGGTTTCCACAGTCTGGCGGATGATCGCATTGATGTCGAAATCTGCAAGTTCCAGGTACGTTCCCTTATCATCGAAGTTGTTGAGAGTCAGCAGTCCTTTTGTGAGCTTGGTCAGACGGTTTGTTTCTGAGAGAACGACATTGAGGTATCGCTCCTGCATTTCCGGTGGGATCGTGCCGTCCAGCATGGCTTCTACGTACCCTTTGATGGAAGTAAGCGGAGAACGGAAATCATGCGAAATGTTGGAAATAAATTTTCGCTGGCTTTCGCCGGAGTTGTTCAGCTCGCCTGCCATATAATTCATAGAAGCGGCAAGGTAACCGATTTCATCGTTGGATTCGACCGGGATCTTGTAGTTCAGGTTGCCGGCGGCATATTCATCTGCTCCGTGTATGATGCGGCGGATCGGAAAATATACTACAAATGTAAATGTAATCAATACGATCAGAGAAAGAGCCAGGATCATAGCCAGTGTGATGTAGGAACAGTTGAGAATGGAATTTTTCTCCGTTTCTAGTTTGTTCTTTTCATAATGGACTGCAATGTAGCCTTTCGTGATGTAGTTGGATGTGATCGGTGCGACCACACTGAGCATATCTTCATCAAAATAGTCAAAAAAGCGACCGGTTTGATAATAATTGCCGGACAGGGATACCGGATCAAAAGAATCCAGCTGCGTGATCTTTGACTGATCATAGCCGACAGCCGTATCGATCAGGATCTTGCCATTACTGTCCATCAGCCAGAGCCGCATGGACTGGTAAGAGGCAACGGCCAGCAGGTTCGTGTAGGTGTCCTGCAAAGAAGCCCGCTCGGTGTAATTCTGTGCGAGCCTTCCGGCAGCGATCACATTTGCTTCGCGGTACATGCCTTCTGTCCTGTTTTTGATCAGATGCTTTTCCACAAGCGAAGAAGTGATACCAGCTACGGATACAAAACTCAGTACGGCGAAACAGATCCATGCCAGAATGAGTTTTTGGTAAAGTCTGCGTTTCATATGTTTTTAACCTCAAATTTATAGCCGATACCCCATACGGTGGTCAGTGCCCAGGAATCATTTCCTTTGATCTTTTCCCGGAGACGTTTGATATGTACGTCAACCGTACGGGTATCGCCGATGTATTCATAGCCCCAGATGTGATCCAGCAGCTGTTCTCTTGTGAAAACCTGGTTTGGTGAAGAAGCCAGGAAATAGAGCAGTTCCAGTTCTTTTGGCGGCATGTCAACGGTAGATCCTTTATAGATAACAGAATAGTTGGTCTGATTTACGATCAGATCCGGGTATTCCACGATCTTGCCGGAATTCTGTGAACTGGAAGATTTCTCTGGCTGGAAACGGCGGAGAACCGCTTTGACTCTGGCAACCAGCTCTTTGGAATCAAACGGTTTGATCATGTAATCATCTGCACCAAGTTCCAGACCGAGTACCTTGTCAAACACCTCACCCTTTGCAGACAGAATGATGATCGGCACGGAAGAACGCTGACGCAGTTCGCGGCATACCTGATAGCCGTCCATGCCCGGAAGCATCAGATCCAGCAGAACCAAATTCGGTCCGTAAGTATCAAATTCACGCATGGCACTTTCGCCGTCGTGAACAATTCGCGTGTTAAAACACTCTTTGGTGAGATACAAAGAGATCAGCTCTGCAATGTTCTCATCATCATCAACAATCATAATCTTTTGTCTGTTTACCATAATATATACTCCTCATGTTTTTAAATAATATTTAATAATGCTAAGGTCAAAAGCCTGAAACCACGATGTGCTTGCACAGGAGTGGTTTTATGGCTTAATGACCTGCACCGATATGAGCATAAAAGTGGAGCGTAAGCTTCACGATATGCGAATGTCGGATAGAATTGTGAGAGTACGAAGTACGGAACAATTCTTAAGGCATTATTGATTTTAACAGTTTTATTTGAACTCCACGATCGTAACTCCGGCATCACCCTCGCCGAATTCGCCAAGGCGATAGCTCTTGACATGCTTCTGGCGGCGGAGATAATTGTGAACACCTTTTCGAAGTGCACCGGTACCTTTTCCGTGTACGATACGGACGGAAGGAAGGTGGGCAATGTAAGCATCGTCAAGATATTTATCCAGCTCCATGATCGCCTCGTCAACGGTCTTTCCAAGCAGATTGATCTCTGTGCTGACAGATGCCGATTTGGACATTTTGATCTTGCCGGAACCGGTCTTGCTGAAATTGCCTCCGGTGATCACGGTATCATCCAGTTTTTCCAGATCCCGGATGTTTACCTGAGAACGCAGGATTCCCATCTGAACAAACAGGTTGCCTTTTGCATCCGGCAGCGTGCTGACCGTACCTTTGAGGTTCAGGCTCAGTACCTTTATGCTGTCGCCGATGTGCAGATCTTTGGCGGTAAGCTGTTTATGCGATTTTTTCGGAGCCGCATTCTTCGCAGAAAGCTTTTTGTCAACTGTGGACATTTTCTCACGCAGTTTGCCGCGTTCCTTTTCCATGTCTTTGGCAGACACGCCGGCAGCCTTTCCATATTTCTGGAAATTGCGGATCGTAGTATCGGCATAATCTTTGGCTTCCTGCAAAATGTTGCGTGCCTGCTCATTTGCTTCACGGAGAATCTTGTCGCGGCTTAAGTCCAGTTTTTCCTGTTTGGATTCAAGACGCTGCTTTAATTCGCGGATCTCTTCTTTATAGGAATTGATCTGGTCACGTTCCTGTTCTATTGTAACACGTTTTTGCTCCAGATCAGCGAGTAAATCTTCAAAATCTTCATCCTGTTTGGTCAAATGTGTTTTTGCTTCCTCGATAATGTCCTGTGACAGACCAAGTTTCTGAGAAATCGCAAAAGCATTACTTTTACCCGGAACACCGATCAGCAGCCGGTAAGTCGGACGCAGAGTTTCCACATCAAACTCGCAGCAGCCGTTTTCCACGCCCGGTGTGGAAAGTGCAAACACCTTTAATTCGCTGTAGTGCGTGGTTGCCATAACGCGGGAACCGCGGCGATGCAGGTTGGAAAGGATCGCGATCGCAAGGGCTGCACCTTCGGTCGGATCGGTTCCGGCACCAAGCTCATCGAACAACACGAGCGAACGGTCATCCGCTTCTTTTAAGATCGATACCGTATTTGTCATATGGGCGGAAAAAGTACTGAGACTCTGCTCAATGCTCTGCTCATCGCCGATATCCGCAAAAACTTCGTGAAATACGGAAAGCTCTGAGTGGTCAAATGCCGGGATATGCAGTCCGGCCTGTCCCATCAGGGTAAAAAGTCCGACTGTTTTCAGGGAAACGGTTTTACCGCCGGTATTCGGACCGGTGATGATCAGCAGTTCAAAATCCTTACCGAGCTGAATGTCGATCGGAACGACTTTCTTTTTATCGAGAAGCGGATGTCTTCCTTTTTTGATGAGGATACGGCCTTCCTCGTTGAAATCCGGCTGTGTGCCGTTCATCGAGCGGGAGAGCTGTGCTCTGGCAAAAATGAAATCCAGTTTTGTCAGAAGATCCAGGTCATCACGCAGAGCTTCGGTTTCTTCACCACATCTGGCACTTAAGGTGGCAAGGATCATCTCGATTTCTTTTTCTTCTTTTAATTCCAGTTCACGCAGGTCATTGTTCAGTTTGATGACAGCCATCGGCTCCACAAACAGGGTAGAACCGGTGGAGGACTGATCATGGATCATGCCCGGAATCTGTCCGCGGTGCTCTGCTTTGACCGGGATACAGTAGCGTCCGTTTCGCATGGTGACAACCGCATCCTGCAAGTAGGTGCGGGCGGAGCCATTTACCATCGTCTGGAGCTGAGCATGGACCTTGTCGTTGATCTGACGCATGGAGCGGCGGATCTTGAACAGTGCAGGACTGGCATCGTCATTTAATTCCTCCTCCGAGGCGATACATCTGCGGATCTCGGAAGAAACCGGTGTCAGAGGCTGCAGTGCCTGAAACATAGCTTCCAGAGAATCCTCAAAATCAGGATCACGGTCATTTCTGGAATAAGCCTTTACCTTGCTGCAGACATCAAGAAGACTGCAGATCGAAAGCAGTTCATTGATACCGATGATCGCACCGATCTCCAGACGCTTGATGGAGCCGCGGATGTCGCGGACGCCGCGGAACGATACCGCACCTTTCTGATAAATACGGGAAAGGGCATCGCTTGTCTCCTTCTGGAGAGCCTGAATCTCGTACAGATCCGTGGATGGCTGCAGATTGCGGCACATCTCTTTTGCAAGTGCCGAACCGGCAAATTCTGTGAGCTTGTCAATGATTTTATTATATTCTAAAGTTTTTAAAGCCTTTGGGTTCATATAGCATACCTCTTGTAGTGATGTGTAACAAAAGATGCCATACGAATTGTTCCGTACTTCGTACTCCCACAATTCTGTCCGCCATTCGCATATCGTGAAGCTTCCGCTTCACTTTTATGCTCACGTCGGGCGGGGCATTAAGCCATAAAAGCACTCCTGTGCAAGCACATCGTAGTTTCAGGCTTTTGCCCCTGGCATCATATAATTATAACTTTACTATTTTTCTATTGTACCCTATAATGTGGGTATGGTCAAAAGGTATTTTGAGCGAAAAGCCTATAATAGCAGAAGGGATCAGGTATATGGGTGAGAACGAGAAGAAAGAGTTTCATTTTATCAATGAACAGATCAAGAAAAAGCCGTTCTACCGACGTAAGTGGTTTACGCAGGGGGCAGCGGCGATTGCCCTGGCACTTATTTTCGGGGTGGCGGCGGGCGTGATGTTCGCGATCGTACAGCCGTGGGCGAGCAATCAGTTTGGAAAGCCGGATGAGCCGACACAGATCGTGATGGTTCAGGAAGAGACACATACTCAGGAGACAGAAACCGGACAGACAGAGCAGAAAGCGGATGACGAAAAGGAGACGGCAAAAGGCAGGAAAAAGAACAGCAAAGAAACAGATGCAATCGAAGAATACCGCATGCACTATGATCAGATGAAAAATGTGGTAGATTCTGCAGAAAATTCTCTGGTAAAGATTAAAAGCTATGTGGCAAAAATGGACTGGTTCAGTGAAAGCTATGAGAATGTGACGGAGACTTCCGGACTGGTGTTCCGCGTGGACAGCAACTGGCTTTACATCCTGACTTCCAGTCGTTTTATCAAGAGTGCACAGCAGATCACAGTAACCTTCCCGGGCGGAGAGGTCGCAGATGCAGCTGTCAGACGGCAGGATACGGTGACAGAGCTTGCGATTCTGGAGATTCCGATCAAAAGTATAAAGGAATCCACGATCCAGAGCATTTCCGCAATTTCGATCAAAGGAATTTCCAGCGTAGAAAAAGGGGAACCGGTGATCGCAGTCGGAAGTCCAATGGGGTATACAGATTCAATCAATTATGGCATGATCACTTCGATTACGGAGTGTGAAGATGTGGACGGAGAGTATAGGGTGATCGCAACGGACATGGCGGCCAGCGATACAAGCTATGGATTTCTGCTGAATCTGGATGGAAATATGGTCGGCATTGTGGCACAGAAATTCAAACAGACTGGTGCGGCAGATACGTTGACTGCACTTGGCATTTCTGATATCAGCTATCTGCTGGAAATGCTGGCAGCAGGCAGGTCGCTTCCTTATACCGGTGTGGTCGGAAAGAGCGTCAGTGCCGATGTGGCAGAGCATTTCAGCGTTCCTTACGGTATTTATGTCAAGAAAGTGAACACAGATTCACCGGCCATGTATGCCGGGATACAGGCAGCCGATGTGATCACAGAGATCAACGGGGAAAGCGTTGGCTCGATGTCCGAGTACGAAGACATTCTGCGGAAATATCAGGAAGGTGATACCTTAAAAATCAAGGTCCGCAGAAAAAGTATCGGCGGTTATGCCGATGTAGAAATGAAACTGGTCATGGGAGCCAGATAACGAAACAGATAAGATCATGGTACCGGCAGCAAGTAATCTGTCCTGCACGGAACCATTCATGTTTATTTAATAAGAGAAAGGTCAAAACAATGAAATATATTGAAACATTGCACGAAGGCGAGAGGCTTTCAGGAATTTATCTTTGCAAATACAGACAGTCTGCGATGACAAAAAACGGCAAATCATATGAGAATGTCATCCTTCAGGACAAAACAGGAGTGATCGATGCCAAAATCTGGGATCCGAACTCTCAGGGAATTGAGGATTTCGATATGCTGGACTATATCGATGTGGTTGGAGATGTCACAAGTTTTCAGGGAGCATTACAGGTTTCCATCAAAAGAGTACGAAAAGCAAGAGAAGGCGAATATATCGAAGAAGATTATCTGCCGGTCAGCGAGCGAAACATTGATGAGATGTACGAAGAGCTGCTCACGTATGTGCATAAAATCGAGAATCCGTATCTGAAGCAGCTTACAGACAGCTATTTTGTGGAAAATGAAGCTTTTATCAAAGCGTTCAAAGGACATTCTGCGGCAAAGAGCGTGCATCACGGATTTGTGGGCGGACTTCTGGAGCATACCTTAAATGTGACAAAACTCTGCTATTACTATGTAAAACAGTATCCGTTTTTAAATAAAGACCTTCTGTTGTGTGCGGCACTGTTCCACGATGTGGGAAAAATGAAAGAAATCTCCAGATTCCCGGAAAACGATTACACGGATGACGGACAGCTTCTCGGCCATATCGTGATGGGCGTGGAACTGGTCGGAGCAAGTATCCGCCGCATTCCGAATTTTCCGAAAAAACTGGCAAGTGAACTGAAACACTGCATTCTGGCACATCACGGAGAACTGGAATACGGTTCCCCGAAAAAGCCGGCACTGGCAGAAGCACTGGCACTGAATTTTGCAGACAATACCGATGCAAAACTCGAGACATTTAAAGAAGCATTAAAGAGCAATAACGATAACAATGACTGGCTTGGTTATAACCGCCTGTTTGAGTCAAATATCCGCAAGACAAGTATCTGATCAGACAATGTGAAACAGTTAAAGAAGCCGGAAAAGTTTCTGTTCATGGAGGAATTAAATTTATGAAAAAAGACGATATGCTGGAAATTACCATAGAGGATATCAGCTCAGACGGTTCCGGCGTGGGAAAAGCAGATGGATTTGCACTTTTTGTCAAAGACACGATCCCGGGCGATCAGGTGAAAGTCAAAATCATGAAAATGAAAAAACGTTATGGCTATGCAAGGCTGATGGAAATTCTTGTGCCGTCACCGGACCGCATCCAGGCACCGTGTCCGGTTGCCAGACAGTGCGGCGGATGTCAGATCCAGCAGATGTCTTATGAACGTCAGCTTACCTTTAAAGAAAACAAAGTCTGCAACAATTTAAGACGCCTCGGCGGTCTGGATCTTTCTGCGATGGAAGTAGAGCCGATCTGCGGCATGGAAGAGCCATTTCACTACCGCAACAAAGCACAGTTTCCGATCGGCCGCGATAAAAACGGAAAAATCATTGCCGGATTTTATGCAGGCCGCACGCACAGCATCATAGCAAACACCGACTGTCTGCTCGGAGCAGAAGAAAATGAAGCAATCTTAAACGAAGTCATTTCGTGGATGGAAGTCTGTAAAGTAGAGCCATATGATGAAAAGACCGGAAAAGGGCTGGTGCGTCACGTACTGATCCGCAAGGGATTTACCACAAAAGAACTGATGGTCTGCCTCGTGATCAATGGCAGAAAGATTCCACAGGTTGAAAAACTGGTGGACAGGCTTCAGAAGATCGAGGGCATGACCGCAATCATGGCAAATGTCAACACTGAGCAGACAAATGTGATCCTCGGAAAAGAAATCCAGCCGATCTGGGGTCAGGATTATATCGAAGATTATATCGGAAACGTCAAATACCGCATTTCCCCGCTGTCTTTTTATCAGGTCAACCCGGTACAGACCGAAAAGCTTTACGGAAAAGCACTGGAATACGCAGGACTGACCGGTAAAGAGACCGTATGGGATCTCTACTGCGGCATCGGAACCATCTCCCTGTTCCTTGCACAGAAAGCAAAACAGGTTTACGGCGTAGAGATTGTGCCGCCTGCCATCGCAGATGCGAAAGACAATGCCAGAAGAAACGGCATCCAAAATGCAGAGTTTTATGTTGGCAAAGCAGAAGAAATCCTGCCTCACAAATACGAAACCGAAAACGTCAAAGCCGATGTGATCGTAGTCGATCCGCCAAGAAAAGGCTGCGATGAAGCCCTGCTTGAGACCATCGTCAAAATGCAGCCGGAAAGAGTCGTCTACGTCAGCTGCGATTCCGCGACACTGGCAAGAGATCTGAAGTATCTGACCGCGAACGGATACAAAGCAGAACGCCTGGCAACGGTCGATATGTTCCCGATGACGGTGCATGTAGAAAGTACCGTAAAACTTGTGAGGGAATAAGGGGATTTGCAGGATTTTAGGTGCAAAGTTCAGTCGTTTTGCCACCCATTTGCCACCCTAAAAAAATAAATATTGTAGTTGAACGGAAAAACGGTTGAACACTCTGAACTTAACAGGGATGTTCAACCGCCTTTTTTTTATTGTGTTTGTATTGCATTTTCAAAAACATCGACCGCCGTCTGCTGCATAGCATCGGTATTGAATGTATAGGTTTGCAATGTTGTTGTGATATCTTTGTGTCCTAATCGTTCCATGACTGTTTTGGGGTTTACTCCATTCTCTGCCAGGATTGTGCCGTGTGTATGCCGCAGGCAGTGTGCATGAAACAGCGGATTATTCAATTCATAGTGGATAATTCTTGCACAGTACTTGAAAGAATCCGGAGTCAGCAAGGCACCGTTTTCTTTGACACACAAGGGTAATATTTCTTTATAAGGTACATCTATGTCGGCACGGATCTGAGCAATTGAGCGATCCGGCAGCAGGTATGTTTTTGAGTAAGCCCCTCCGTATTTCAGTTTGTTTATCCGTCTTTGCTGAATGGCGAATTTTAATTCTTTTTCCAAAGTTTCACCCATTTTTATAGTACGGTAAGAGTCGTACTTTGGCGGCTTTATATACCAGGTCTTTTCAACCTTCTGCATCTGTCCATGTATTCTCAATTCGTGCTTTTCAAAATCTACATCCTGGCTTAAATCAATAGCAAATGTTTCCCCGATCCTGGTTCCGGTATTATATGGAACAACCAGCGACAGATGAAAACAGTTATCTGCCGGGAAGCGTTTCAGGATCTGGTTAAATTCTTCGGCAGAACAGATATATTCCGTATGTGCTTTTGCGGTCATGTCCATAGGCATCTTACCGATTTTTACAGCAACACAGGGATTTGCCTGGATGTATTTCAATGGCAATATTGCATAGTTCATAGCACCTTGAAGGCAGGTCAGTGTGTTCTGGATCATGCTCTTTGAAAATCCTTTTACTTTCATACTGTCAGCCCATTCTTGCACTTTGTCCGGAGCATATTGAAAGCTGCTTAAACGGTAGATACCAAAAGCAGGTTTCAGATGCAGCCGTATTTTTGATTCGTAATCGCGGTAAGTGTTATAGCTATAGCCATGATCTACGTTTTTATGTATGACAGTTTCTAGCCAGTAGTCGAGATAATCAGAAACACTGATTTCTTTTGGAGAAAAAGTTCTGCCTGAATTATTATACTCAGCTATGGCAGCAGCTCTTGCATCTAATGCTTCTTTTTGCGTCCGGAAGCCGCCCTTTTCGATTTTGTTTCGTTCTCCATTGATCTTTGCTGTATCAAAATAGTAAGACCAAGTTGAGCCTCTTTTTCTGACACCAGTTGCCATAATATCATCCTCCTGTTCGTAAAATGGGTATAAAAAATACACCTGTACAGGTGCTGGAGGATTGTGGTATAATCAGCTTGCTTAGAGATGACCATACCGGTCTCCAGACCTGTATAGATTCACTGATCCGCTTCGGTGCTGGTAACACTGAGGCGGATTTTTTGTTTATTTCAGCATTTTTTTAAAATGCATACTTGTAACCTGATTCGTATCCGCAGTTGATAGAATCCGTCATTTTAAAATTAGGTTTTTCAATTTTCCAGGAAGATCCCTTTTTGACTAATTTAAACGTAATAGTTTCTCCCCATAAAGAAAAATCATCATCATAGTCTATATTAAACAGAATGTCTTTATACACAGCGTTTCGAAAATCAGCAGCGGAGTCGTCTGGATAATCAAGAAAGTAATATTTATTTTCTATCAACGCCTTTTCTACAGCAAAGCTGGCATCCGGATAACGACAATATACTTTTACTGTTGCTCTGTTCCTTTTAACAGATAATGATCTAAACTCGTATCGCATTCGTTTATTGTATTTTTTGCAGAAAGAAGCCATTTGTTTGTATTCAACAAAGACTTTTAAATCAGAGCCGCGAACAAAACATTTTCTCATTTTTTTAACATCATATTTTTTTGCAGCTGAGTAGAAGCTATCAACAACTTTTTTAACCTTCTTTTCTGCCTTGGTCATCTTCTTTTTAGGAATTGTTTTGTATTCCTCTTCATCACAGTAAATACAATAACGAGACAGTGTTCCTTCAGAAAATTTTGTGGCTTTTTCAGATACTTTCCAGTTACTAAAAACATGAGCTGTTTTAGGGATTGATCGACGCTGATATTCATGGCATACAGAACAATAGCGAGTTTCTACACCTTCATCCTCACAATCGGCTTTATACAACACTTCCCACTGATCGTTGTTGTGCTGACATTCAGCAAGAACAGACAATGGGGACGAAAGAGCTAAAGTAGTGGCTACCAGTACAAAAATTTTCTTTTTCATAACTCATCCTCCTTTATCTTTTTTAAGTCGTAACGTGGACCTTTGCGGATATCCAAAATGTAAGGGTCAGGCATTTCATAGTCACCCCAGCATGTACGAAGGATTTCTTTTTTAGAAATATTTTCCTTTGAAGTGTCTGCAAATTCAAGTCCTTTTTCCATCGCCATCTTTCGAATCTTTTGAAAATTTTTTGAGTTTGAGTTCTTCATTCGAGAATAGCCGTTTAAGGATTTCGGGGCAATTCTTGGCAGATGTTTCAAAATCCAAAAATATTCTTTTTCTGTTTCTTTCTTTAATCGCATTTCAGATGCATATTTTTCATAGGCAGCCTTTTCGATATTTCCCCTATTATCAATAAAAGGGCGGTTACTAAAAGCAATAATTCGATCAGGGTCACAATATAATGGCTCGCTAATTCCCCAGATAAAAGAGCAGGCAGACAGACGAGTTTCCCAAAAATCTTCAGGTAGAACAGGAAAACGGGTGTCAGAACCGGAAATACTGAAAACCCTGCCGCGATACATTGCCTCTTTAGCACTTGCAGGTTCGTGGTAAGAAGCTTCTAGTAAATCAGTGCCTAATTTTGCGGCATCTGAGAGAACTTTATTTTTAAATTCATTTTGAAAGTTCTTTTCTTGTTTGGCACCTTCAAGAGATACTTCCTCAGCTTCGTCCCATTGATTATTTAACTTTAAATATTTTTCTAAACGTTCAAAGCAATCCGGATATGGCATAGGAGAGAATGGGATGATTTCAACAGCTTTTTCTAAGCAAGCTATAGCACATTCCATATCTCCCTCTTTTTTAAATTCTGTGGCTTTGCGTTGCAAAACATATTCAATGCTATCCATAAAATCATCGGGAAGTTCAAATTTTTCTGTAGGAACAGGAATAGATAAAATGTCCTCTAATGTATCCATCTTGTAATTGATTGCAAGAGGATCGTATTTTTCCATAACTCATTTTCTCCTTTATGTGTTTTATATTTCAAAGGCTCGCACCTATGATTTCACTTTTTTTCATCACCGCCAGTGACGGCTCAAAGAATACAACATAATTATCTACTTCGGCACACACGCCATACTTGGAGCGATAGCGATCAATCGCATCCTGAAAAAATTCTTCTGTAACCCCAAGATATTCAGCAGCTTCGTGCCTTGAATGACAGCCTTGCTTATATGCATTTACTAGTCCGATCAGACCGATCTGCTGGTTATATGCCCAGAGCCTGCCTTTTAGTTCTTGTTTGCGGTTCTCTACATCGCTCTGATCGGTGATATCTCCAACAGCGGTGTGATAGTGTCCGATTTCTTCGGCAAGAACACAGGCTTTTTCAATGGATGTGTCTATTCCCTGATGGATTGCAATACGGTTTTTGTATATTCGCCCGCCGTATCCTGGAATGTTCTTTTCTTTTACTATCAGATTTTCAGCATCTGAGAGTTTCAACAGTTCTTCATATGTCACTTAAATCACTCCCATTCGCTATCATCATACATAATATCATCTGCATTTTTCTTTTGCTCTGCCGTAGCCCCTCTGTCATTGGCGGCATCCAGTGCAAGAGAATCGTCCATTTGCTGAATGTCATAAAGCTTTTTTGCATAAGAGTTGACTCTTACCTGATTGTCTGATGATAACTGAACGTATACATCTTCTAGTTCTTTTAACTTCCCATGATGTTTTTCTATGTTGGTAATGAATTTCGAATAAACCTCTTTCGGTGCTTCTTTACCGGAGAAATGGGAATCATATTCTGTCCATCCCATAAGATATGCTGGCGTGGTGTCGAGTGCCTTTGCAAAAGCTACAATTTTTTTCTGTGGTAGCCCTCGACCATCTTGTTCTATTTTATTTATAGAAGATCGTGATTTGTATCCTACTTTTTTTGCAAGTTCATCTTGAGATAAATTCAATTCTTCACGGCGGAGTTTTATTCGTTCACCTATATCCATATTGTTCACCTCCATGTTTGTATAATAGCATGATGTAGAAAAAAATTCAACATTTATTTAATAAAAATGTTGACAAAAATTGAACAATGAGTTATTATAACGATGTAGACAAAATGCCAACAAAGAAAGGAGGAAAAAAGGTGACAGACACAAAAAGACTTCTGGAAATAATAGAAGCATCTGGTTTAAAAAAGAAGTACATTGCACACGAACTTGGACTTACGCCATATGGATTGCAGAAAAAGATCGAAAATAAAAATCAGTTCAAAGCAATCGAAATAAAAATGCTTTGTGATCTTTTAAAAATAACTTCTTTAAAAACTAAGGACGAAATTTTTTTTACTTCAGATGTAGACAAAACGCCAACAAAGGAGACGGAATGAACGAAATTGTGTATATGAAGAATGATGAAGCGGTCTGCGATAGCTTACAGGTGGCCGAGAAGTTCGAGAAGAGACACGACCGAGTTTTAAGGGCAATAGATAACCTGCTGGGAACGCTCCCCAAAAATGGGGAGACCTCAAAAATGTTTATTCTTAGCAAGCGAAAAGCTGATGATGGACAATTTCATAGAATGTATCTAATGAATAGAGATGGCTTCTCATTGTTAGTTATGGGATTTACTGGGAAGAAAGCCCTTGAATGGAAATTGCAGTACATAAAGGCTTTTAACCAGATGGAGAACTTCATCAAAGAAAAATCCACACAGGTCTGGATTGAAACAAGAAGAAGTGGAAAACTCACAAGAAAAGATGAAACAGATACTATCCAGAAACTGGTGGAATATGCCAAGGAACAAGGCAGTCAGCATGCAGATAAGCTTTATATGACCTATTCAAAACTTGCAAATAAGATGGCGGGAATTTCAAAAAGAGATGAAGCTTCGGTGATGCAGCTTAATAATCTCTCAATGATGGAGCACATCATTTTGTGCGTTATCGATTCTGGAATTATATCTGAAAAACATTATAAAGAGATTTACCAAGACTGCAAGAAACGACTGGAACTGGTGAAAAATCTGGCGTATTTGGAACAGAAAGCGGGGTAGAGATGAAATCTATTGTAGCAGACAATCTTTCAAATATAATCAAAGAAAAATGTCTTAAGCAGTGCACAGTAGCCCAAAAAGCAGGGTATTCAAAGCAACAGCTTACAGACATGTTGAAAGGAAGAAAAAGGATAAAAGAAACAGACATTCTCAGACTTGCATCCGCACTTGATGTAGATGTAAGTGTGTTGCTTAAAACTGAGGCAGATTCGAAACAGTCAGATGAAGCAAGCGATAAGCAGCGAGAAAAAGAACGCCCGGATGTGCGAGCGTTCGTAAAATTATTAAAAATTGAAGATGGCTATGCAGTATGTGATGTGAGGTTCAAGGTAGTAAAGCCAGATGAAGAACAGGAGGTAACAGACCATTGATGAAACATTATATTTCAGACATCAAAAAGCAAGCCGAGAAAGTCACAACAGCAATTACAGGAGCAGAGATGCGAGAAGCAGTCTCGAGTGCGTTCAGTGATACCGCAACAGCATTAGAGACAATGGAAGAATCCTATAGAAAGCGAGGTGAGGAAATGCGGAAAGCATTAGCAATCCTGTTGCTGTTCTGGATTGTGATTCTGACGATGAATGAATAGGAAAGTGAGGTGAGCAACATGAAAACATTCGGTGAAAAGCTGAAACAAGCCATGCAGAAATTGCATTTAAACCAAATCCAAGTTTCCGGTCTGACAGGAAAGAGCAAAGGTTCAATTAGCCAGTATCTTTCTGATAAACAGGTACCACCAGAAGAAACGCAGGTGGATATAGCATTGGCACTTGGACTGGCTGAGGATTATTTCTCGGATAAAAACGATAAATTTTCTGTACTTCCGACTAAGGAAATAAGAAACAAAATCATTCCGAGGTTAGATATTAACGAAGCAGCAAAAATGCTCGGAATGAACCATAATACAGTTCGAAAAGGACTGCAACAGGGAGTTTTCCCGTGGGGGTATGGTATCCGGACGTCGGAAAACCGATGGGTGTACTTTATCAATGCAAAGAGATTTGCGGAGATTGAAGGAATTGCATTTTAAGAAAGGACAAGCAATGAAAAGAAGAGAAACAGAAGTAGCAGAAGAAGCGGAAGAAACAACAGGAGCGGCTGTACTCGCCCCGATTTTAGCCACAGTGGCAGCAATATTTGCCTTCTGGTGGCTGGGAAAATACAGCACGATTTGTGAACGCGATATTATCGGCACTGCCATCACAGTATGGTGTGCGGTACTGATCCGTGTGCTGATGTGGGTAAAGTAAGGAGGAAGCAGAATGAAAAAATACGAATTGACAGAAGAAACGTTCACAGTTTTCGGAAAAACACTGTACCGGATCAGAGCAGTGCGTGATTTCGGGTCTGTCAAAACTGGAGAGTTCGGCGGATACATCGAGAAAGAGGAAAATCTTTCACATTTCGGTGATGCGTGGGTTTACGGCAATGCAAAGGTTTACGGCAATGCAAAGGTTTACGGCAATGCAAAGGTTTCCGGCGATGCAAAGGTTTCCGGCGATGCAAGAGTCTCCGGCGATGCAAGAGTTTTCGACAATGCGTGGGTTTACGGCGAAGCAAGAGTTTTCGGAAATGCGTGGGTTTACGGCGATGCAAGAGTCTCCGAAAATGCGTGGGTTTACGGCGATGCAAGAGTTTCCGGCGATGCAAGAGTTTTCGACAATGCGTGGGTTTACGGCAATGCAAAGGTTTACGGCGATGCAAGAGTTTCCGGCAATGCGTGGGTTTACGGCAACGCAGAAGTTTTCAATACGAGGCATTTCTTTGTACAAGGACCGATCGGGAGCCGGGATGGATACGTTACATTTTACAGGACTAAGGATGATACGGTAGAGGTAAGATGTGGCTGCTTTTCTGGAAGCCTCCAGGAATTTGTCAATCAAGTAGAGGAAACACATGGAGGCAGTAGATACGAAAAGGAATACAAGCTTGCAGCGGAACTGGCAAAGGTATGTATCCGTCTGGAGGGGGAAAGCAGATGATCTGGGTAAATGAAGGACGCGACCAGGAAGCCAGAGCCATCCTGGAACTGGCTGGGATTGATTCGGACAAGTACCGGATCTGGCACCATAACAGCATCTATGTGCATGCAATAAATGAAGAGACGGAAGAATCGGTGATCGTTGAGAAAGCGACACTCGAGGTAGTAAAAAGTCCCGGTGCTTTGGCGGGCGATCCGGGACACAAAAATAACATTTCAAGCTCATTATAGAGCAAACATAGGAGGTAAATCAAGTGAAAATCAATAAATTAGAGATTGAAAACGTCAAGCGAATCAAAGCGGTCCGATTGGAACCTGCACAGAACGGCCTGACGGTGATTGGTGGAAATAATAACCAGGGGAAAACCTCGGTACTGGATTCCATTGCATGGGCTTTGGGCGGTGAAAAATACCGCCCGTCTGAAGCGGCAAGAGCTGGATCAGCAGTGCCGCCAGCCTTAAAGATTGTAATGGATAACGGTCTGATCGTGGAGCGAAAAGGGAAAAACAGTGCACTGAAAGTAACAGATCCGTCCGGAAAGAAAGCAGGTCAGCAGCTCTTGAATGAATTTGTGGAGGAGCTTGCACTGAACCTTCCGAAATTCATGGAGGCATCCGGAAAAGAAAAAGCACAGACCCTGCTGAATATCATCGGCGTGGGGGATAAGCTGGCAAAAATCGAAAAGGAAGAAAAGGATCTGTATAACGAACGTCTCTATGTAGGACGCATTGCAGACCAGAAAGCGAAGTATGCAAAAGAGCAGCCGTATTACACGGATGCACCAAAAGACCTGGTATCCCCATCGGAGCTGATCAGGCAGCAACAGGAAATCCTTGCAAGGAATGGGGAAAACCAGAGAAAAAGAGAACGTGCGGTACAGCTTCAGGAAGAAGTGAAAAGAGCACATGCAGAAGTAAGCAGATTGGCAGAATTACTGGGAGAAGCAAAACAGAAGCATCTGCAGCTGGTCAAAGACCTGGATATTGCTTCGACCACGGCGAAAGATCTGACAGACCAGTCTACAGCAGAACTGGAAGCTAACATTGCCAACATCGAGGAGGTCAACCGGAAGGTACGAGCTAACCTGGACAAGGAAAAAGCAGAAGATGATGCTAAAGAGTACCAGAGACAGTACGCAGACCTTACAGGCAAGATTGAAGGCATGCGTGAAGAAAAGGCGAAGCTTCTGGAACGTGCAGACCTTCCGCTTCCGGATTTGTCAGTTAAAGATGGGGAACTGGTCTACAAAGGTCAGAAATGGGACAATATGTCCGGCTCTGACCAGCTGAAAGTATCCACGGCTATTGTAAGAAAATTAAACCCGAAATGTGGTTTTGTGCTGCTGGATAAGCTGGAGCAGATGGATATGGATACCTTAAAAGAGTTTGGTATGTGGCTGGAGGCAGAAGGACTGCAGGCAATCGCCACACGTGTCAGCACCGGAGAAGAGTGTAGCATCATCATTGAAGATGGATATGTAACTGGTCAGGAGATGGTGACCGAGGCACAGAAAGTAAAAAAAGAATGGAAAGCAGGTGTTTTTTAAATGGAGATTATCAGAGGTAAGATCCCGTGTGCAAAAAAAGTCGTGATCTACGGACCGGAAGGAATTGGAAAGTCTACATTTGCAAGTCAGTTCCCGGATCCCGTTTTTATTGATACCGAAGGAAGCACAAATTCTATGGATGTGGCAAGACTGCCGAAAGCATCCAGCTGGCAGATGATCCTGCAGCAGGTCGATTATGTGAGAACCCATCCGGAAGTATGCAAAACGCTGGTCATTGATACGATCGACTGGGCAGAAGCCATGTGCGTCCAGCATATCTGCGACAAGCACCGAAAGAACGGCATCGAAGATTTTGGTTATGGAAATGGTTATGTGTATGTAAAGGAAGAGCTTGGCCGTTTCCTGAACAAGCTTTCGGAAGTTGTGGAGGCAAATATCAACGTGGTACTTACGGCACATGCACAGATCCGAAAATTCGAGCAGCCGGATGAGCTGGGAGCCTATGACAGATGGGAACTGAAACTGGGGAAGAAAACGAGTTCCCAGACTTCCCCGCTGATTAAGGAATGGGCAGACATGCTGCTGTTTGCAAATTACAAAACTTTTTCTGTGGCAATCGATGACAAGGGGAAGAAACGAAAAGCCCAGGGCGGTGAGCGGGTCATGTATACCTCACACCATGCGTGCTGGGATGCCAAGAACCGTTACGGTCTTCCGGAAGAAGTACCATTTTCCTATGCATCCATTGCACAGGTGATTGAAGAAGGAAAAGCAGGATCATCTCCTGTCCCAGTCAAAACTGCGGCAGAAGAAAAGAAACAGGAAGAACCAAAGCCAGTGGTGACGGCTCCGGAACCTGTCAAGCAGAAAGAACCGATGGAACAGATGACAATGCCGCCGACAACGGAATCCACACCTCAGAAGACTGAGGAAAAAGGTTATACAGAGCCGGATCCAAGAATCCCGAAAGCACTCAGAGATCTGATGATAAAAGACCAGGTGGATGAGTGGAACGTCAAGAGCGTATGCGAATCAAAGGGCTATGTTCCTTACGGGACAGAACTGTGGGAATACGACACCGTAAACCCTGGAATCGTGGATGGACTTCTGGTGCCATGCTGGCAGCAGGTAAAGGCTGCAATCGATGCAATGTTGAATAGTGAAGAAATACCATTTAATTAAGATTAAGGAGGACAACAGCAATGAGTGAAGAATTAGGAAGAGAGTTTGGATGGGATGATGTCATCCAGAATGACGGACAGGAGTTTGAGCCGATTCCGGAAGGGGATTACGATTTTGTTATTGACAAATTTGAACGCAGCAGATCATCAGGAAGTGCAAAACTTCCGCCGTGCAACATGGCAGTCGTATATTTCCGCATCAACCATAAGGGAAGAGAAGTGACCATCCGCGAGAATTATATCCTGCACAGCAAACTGGAATGGAAACTTTCTGAACTGTTCTGTGCAGCCGGTCTGAAAAAGAAAGGCGAGCCGCTCAAGATGTGCTGGAACCAGCTCCCAGGAAAGACCGGAACGGCGAAAGTTGGTTTAAGACCTGGAACAAAGGATGCAAGCAAAATGTTTAACTTTATTGACAAGCTTTATGCGAAAGAGGCACAGGGATTCCAGCCAGGGAGATTTTAAATGGAATTACGACCATATCAGCAGGAGGCAAGAGAAGCCATATTTGAACAGTGGGACAGCGGGGTGAAGAAAACCCTGCTGGTCCTTCCAACCGGATGCGGCAAGACGATCGTATTTGCCAAGGTAACAGAGGACTGTGTCCGCAGAGGTGACCGGGTGCTGATCCTGGCACACAGGGGCGAACTGCTCGAACAGGCATCCGATAAGATACGGAAATCGACCGGGCTTGGCTGTGCGATGGAAAAAGCAGAAGAATCCTGTAAGGACAGCTGGTTCCGCATCGTAGTCGGTTCCGTACAGACGATGATGCGTGAAAAGCGGCTCAGTCAGTTCACGGAAGACTATTTTAATACAATCATCATAGATGAGGCACATCACTGCATTTCTGACAGCTACCAGCGTGTATTGCAGCATTTCCCCAATGCCCATGTGCTGGGTGTGACAGCAACACCGGACAGGGGCGATATGCGGAACCTTGGTTCCTATTTTGAAACGCTGGCATATGAATATACACTCCCTAAGGCAATCAAGGAGGGTTACCTGACACCGATCAAAGCCCTGACGATCCCATTGAAGATTGATATGAGTGGCGTAACGGTACAGGCGGGTGACTTTAAAGCCAGTGACATCAGCACTGCCCTGGATCCGTATCTGCAAGGGATCGCGGAAGAGATGCAGAAGTACTGCAAAGATAAAAAGACGGTGGTATTTTTGCCACTGGTAAAGACCAGCCAGAAATTCCGGGATCTGTTGAATGAATACGGATTCTGTGCCGCAGAAGTAAATGGAGACAGCCAGGACCGGGCAGAGATCTTAAAGGATTTTGAAGAAGGGAAATATAACGTATTATGCAATTCCATGTTGCTGACAGAAGGATGGGACTGCCCATCCGTGGACTGTGTGGTTGTCTTAAGACCTACAAAAGTACGCAGCCTGTACTGTCAGATGGTGGGGCGTGGCACCAGGCTGTCACCGGGGAAAGACCACCTACTTTTACTGGATTTTTTATGGCACACAGAAAGACATGAGCTGTGTCACCCGGCAAGCCTGATCTGCGAGAACGAGGAAGTGGCACAGAAGATGACTGAAAATCTGGAAAAAGAAGCAGGCATGCCGGTTGACATCGAGGAGGCAGAAAAAACAGCATCTGAGGATGTCGTTGCACAGAGAGAAGAGGCACTGGCAAAACAACTTGCAGAAATGAAGAGACGCAAAAAGAAGCTTGTGGATCCGCTGCAGTTTGAGATGAGCATCCAGGCAGAAGACCTGTCCGGGTATGTGCCAAGCTTTGGATGGGAAATGGGACCACCTTCTGATAAACAGAAAAACGCACTTGAGAAGCTGGGGATCATGCCGGATCAGATCGACAACGCCGGGAAGGCAGCTAAGATATTAGACCGCCTGGACAAGAGAAAACGGGAAGGCCTTACAACCCCGAAACAGATCCGCTTCCTGGAGGGAAAAGGATTCCAGCATGTCGGTACCTGGCAGTTTGAAAAGGCGAAGAACCTGATCGACCGCATAGCGGCAAATGGCTGGCGAGTCCCAATGGACATAGATCCTGGAACGTATAAAGGAGTATAAAAATGGAACAGAGAACGAGTCTGACGGAGATCATAGAATACATAAATCCCGGTGACCTGAACTACCAGGAATGGATCAATGTCGGGATGGCGTTGAAACAGGAAGGTTATTCCATGGACTGCTGGGACGCATGGAGCCGCAGGGATTCTGGACGCTATCATGCAGGGGAATGTGCAAAAAAATGGAAAAGCTTCTCAGGCTCTTCTTCTCCTGTGACCGGCGGGACCATCGTACAGATGGCATTGGATCATGGATGGGTTCCGGAACGAGGCCATGAACTGGAATGGGATGACATGATCCAGAACGATGACCATGTCATCGTGAATAAAGAGTGGCTGGAAGGAATGGAACTGCAGGAACCGCAGGAATGGAACCCGGCTGCAGAACTTGTCCGTTACATTGAAACATTATTTGAGGCAGGGGACAATGTCGGTTATGTGACTGGCAGCTGGGAGCAGAAAGACGAAAAAGGGACACGCTGGCTTCCACAAAAGGGCAGCTGGGACCGTACGGCAGGGCAGCTGATTGAACAGCTGAACGGATGCCAGGGGGACATCGGGGCAGTACTTGGGGATTATAACCCGGAGGCAGGAGCGTGGATCCGTTTCAACCCATTGGATGGAAACGGATGCAAGAACACAAATGTCACAGAATACCGCTATGCATTAGTGGAATCAGACCATATGGAGATTGAAAAGCAGAATGCCATTTTAAGGGAACTGGAGCTTCCAATCGCATGCCTGGTATTTTCAGGGGGCAAAAGTCTCCATGCAATCGTAAAAGTGGATGCTACGGACTGCAACGAATACCGGAAAAGGGTTGACTATCTTTATGAAGTCTGCCAGAAAAACGGGATTGTCGTGGACACACAGAACCGGAACCCTTCCAGGCTTTCCAGGATGCCCGGAGTGATGCGAAATGGAAAGAAACAGTTCCTGGTTGACACCAACATCGGAAAAGCATCCTGGAATGAATGGTATGAGTGGATCGAGGGAATTAATGATGACCTTCCAGAGCCAGAAGGCCTGGGCGATGTATGGGATAACCTACCGGATCTTTCACCATGTCTGATTGAAGGCATCCTAAGAAAAGGACATAAGATGCTGATCGCAGGACCGTCAAAAGCAGGGAAATCTTTCTTACAGATTGAGTTGTGCGTGGCGATCGCAGAGGGGAAGAAGTGGCTGAAATGGGACTGTGCACAGGGAAAAGTGCTGTATGTCAACCTGGAACTTGACCGGGCAAGCTGTCTGCACCGTTTCAAAGATGTGTATACAGCTATGGGTATAGAACAGCCACAATACCTGCAGAACATTGATATCTGGAACCTGAGAGGTAAGTCGATCCCTATGGATAAGCTGGCACCAAAACTGATCCGGAGGGCTGCGAAAAAGGACTATGTTGCCATCATCATTGATCCGATCTACAAGGTCATCACAGGAGATGAGAACAGTGCGGATCAGATGGCGAACTTCTGTAACCAGTTTGACAAAGTATGTACAGAACTTGGCTGTGCAGTGATCTATTGCCACCACCACAGCAAAGGAAGCCAGGGCGGTAAGAAGTCCATGGACCGTGCTTCCGGTTCGGGTGTATTTGCCAGGGATCCAGATGCATTGCTGGACCTGATCGAACTGGAGCCAACCGAAGCATTGATGCAGCAGGAAGAAAACAAGGCGATTTGTAACGCCTGCAAGATGTACCTGGACAGCCGTTTTGCATGGCAGGATGATTTATCACAGGATGATCTTCTGAGCTGCAATGCAATGTGGAATTACTGCGAAAACAATCTGGACAAATGGCAGATGATCGCACTGAGCAGCATGGTAGAGAAAGAAAAGGCAAAAGTAAGGAGCAAGACAGCCTGGAGAATTGAGGGGACGCTTCGAGAGTTCCCAAAGTTTGAACCGGTCAATCTCTGGTTTGATTATCCAGTGCACCGCCTGGATGAGATTGGAAGCCTGAAAGATCTCCAGCTTGAGGCACAGGATCCGCCATGGAAAAAGGGAACCAAGAGCAATAAAAAGAACGCAGCAACGAGAAAAGCAGACCGGAAAAAAGCCCTGGAAACGGCATTGGAGGGAAGCAACTTTGGAGACGAACCGACAGTAAGTGATGTCGCAGATTATCTTGGCGTATCCGTAAGGACGGCGAGGGATCGTATAAATGAGCATGGTGATTATGTCATTGAAGACGGAATCGTAAGAAAGAAGAGCGGAGGGGAAGGCTGAAAGTTTAGGCTTCCCCGCAAAGTGGAAAAGTGAGGGAAAGACTGAAAATAAGACTTCCCCTCCGAGGGTGGATGTTGCGGGAAAGACTGCTTTTTCAGTCTTCCCCCTGTTGCGGGGAAGACACATATATACTACGTATATATATTCGGGTTCCCCCTCACGGTGTCACGGGGGTAGGAGAGGGACGGGCCTTAGGGCTGCCCGGCCCCGTCTCCCTTCCCCCTCCCCGATGACAAGGGCACGGACAAAGAAAAAATGAAATTTAAGACTTTAAAGAGGTGAAGTGATAATGATTCAATTTTTTATGCCAATGGAACCGCCGACCGTAACACACCAGGAACATAAAGTTTCTGTGGTCAATGGCAAACCAGTGTTCTATGACCCGCCGGAATTAAAAAGAGCCAGACAGAAGATCATCGGACATCTGTGCAAGTATAAACCGGTAGACATGGAACCGTACCAGGAAGGTGTGAGACTGGTGACAAAGTGGTGCTTCGCACAGGGAGAAAAACATAAGGACGGAGAATACCGGATCACAAAGCCGGATACCGACAATCTCCAGAAGCTGCTGAAAGACTGTATGACAACCGTAGGATTCTGGGAAGATGATGCACTGGTAGCCTCAGAGATAGCCGAGAAGTTCTGGGCACGTATCCCTGGGATCTATATCCGGATTGAGGAGCTGCCATGACAGCGGCAGAAAAACAACAGCATTACCAGATCACAGTGGACTGTTGGAGATTGCTGCTGAAATACCAGGAACCGGTATCAGCACAGGAATACTGGGAGCGGCTTGTAGAAGACGCCAGGAAGATAGCAGAACGGTACGAGCATCTTCGTTTTGCAGAAAAGACAATCCTGGCTGTCTTAGAAGAAATAGATCGGATTTGGAGGAAGAACAGTGGAGAGATTAACAACCGCATATGAGCGGATTTTGGTAGCTGGAAGTGCAGAAATGCAATACGTGGCAAACGCATCAGATCTGGAGGTAGAAAGCAGATTAAGGGCATACGAAGACGCAGAGGAAGAGGGCAGATTGTTTGTTGTGCCGTGTAAACCAGGTGATGAGATTGTTGAGGTTGAATTTCCTGAATGGGATTGTTACATCTGCGGATTTATCGTCCAGGATGTCTCAGCGAAACAGGTCAAGTATGCAGATGAATGGGCTGACTGGGATGCCCCTTATCTGTACACGGACGAAAAAGAAGCACGAGCGAAAGCAGAGCAGCTGCTCCGCCAGAGGAACCGTCTGAAATCCAGATGGATCCCGGTAACAGAGAGACTGCCGGAAAATGATGATTATGTGCTGATGTCGTTTGAAAATTTTTCTCTTCCATTGGTTGGGAGATACGTGGACGATGAAAAATTAGGTGGTGCATGGTATCTGGGGGATTGCTTCGACGAAGATACCTGTCTGGCAAATGACCTGTTCGTCAATGCCTGGATGCCGCTGCCAGAACCATACAGGGAGGATGAAGAAGATGGGAAATGACAAGAACTGTAACACATGCAGATACCACGACAGCAGAGGGATCTGTGTGTGCCCGAAGAGTGAAGAGTTCAGAGATGTTACAGTGAACGCATACTGCTGTGGACAATACGAAAGAAGCTGGAAAAAAGCCATGGTTGAGGCGTTCATGAAAGGGGCGAGAAGATGAGCGATGAAAGCAGCTGGGAAGAACGCCAAACGGCGGGCACATTGTGTGTCCGGTATGCGAAGAAAGAGTATTGACCAAAAAAGGAGAACAGACAATGAAAGCAAGAACAATCAGAGAAACAGAGTACACATGGGAGCAGATCGAGGAGATCCTGGCAGCAGGTAAGGCAAGAGAAACATTCGGAGAAGATGGACAGATCACAGTCCAGGTCGAAGGAATTGGAACGGCCCTGTTGAATATCCTGGACTACGACAAGGACAAGGCTGCGAATCCAGACATGCGAACAATGACATTACAGTTCGCAGATCTTCCGTTCGATAAAATGCCATTCGATGAAAAAGGCTGTAACAAATGGGAGAAGTCCAGCATTCGCAGAAACATGAACAGCATCGCCTTCAAGGAGAGATTCGAGGAAGGGTTCAGAAGACTCCTGGTTCCTGTGCTGAAGGAGAACGGAGACAGAAAGGCAACACTGGACACGTTCTTTCTTCTGTCCGTGGAAGAAATGAAGGACGAAGAAAAGAAGTACCAGAGATTCAGATCAGAACGCGATTGCGTGAAAGTCAATCCGGAGCAGGAGACAGAGTGGCACTGGACAAGATCTGCTCACAGAGGCTACGCGGCCAATACGTGGAATGTGGCCGCGTCCGGCGACGTCGACTACATCAGTGCAGCGGGCAGCATTCGCTTCGCCCCGGCTTGCGTCATCGGAGCGAAAGCAATCAAATAATCAGTGCCCGCCACGCAGGGCACAGGAGATCGAAAGGGGCGGGAAGATGAGCGATGAAAGCAGCAGAAAAAAATGTAAAACGTAAAGCACATTATGATCATCTGGAGCAGAGTGTTGATGCTGATGCAGCCAGAAGATTCCATGAACCAGCCGCAGTAAAGAGCAAGATGACAAAACTGGCATCAGTCAAAATTATAGAACATTACATAGAACACACCGATGATGAAGACGGTGAAATCCTGGAAATAATAGCAAGGAAATGCATGAGGGGAGGCGATGCCGGTGGAGATGACAGAAAACGACAAGAAAAAGGAGTTCCTGCGAAGATACAGGGAATGTGAACGGAGGGAGCAGGAGATCCTGGAAGAGATCCAGAGGCTCCGGATGGATCAGATGTTCCCGTCGGTTGTCAATGACGGAATGCCAAAAGGCAGCCAGCAGTCTGATCTGTCGGATTACATGGTGCTGTTGGATGAGCAGATTGACCGGTTGAAGCAGGAACGGCTGAAAAAAGCAAGGACACGTGAACAGATCGACCTGGCAATCAGACGTATGGAGAACCCGGATGAGCAGAGGGTGCTGCGACTGCGGTATCTGTGGGGGCTGAATTGGAAAGAAATCGGAGAAAAAATGGGGTATAACGAAAGACAGCCCCAGAGAATCCATGGGAGTGCGTTAAATAATTTCAAGATGTCGTAGAATGTCGCACTCCACCTGTGATATAGTGTAATCAGTTCAGTTTGGGAATGATGCTGACATGATTGGTTCTTTTCATTTACCTCTAAGTATTTTGGCAACTGCCGGGTCTCAACAGCCCGGCAGCATCGGAACATAGCTCAGCGGCGAGAGCAGTCTCATGAGTAGACAAGGGCGAAGGTTCGAGTCCTTCTGTTCCGATTTCCCTGATGGGGACATATAAGAATCCTTTCTCAAAAGAATACTACATTTTCCGCAAAAAGACATCTGGCAATGCTGGGTGTCTTTTTGTGTACTCAAAAATAACAACAGAACAAAGGAAGGTGAGGTGATTGGCAAACAATGAAAACTTAGTGCCTTTTGACAAACGAAGCGAGAGTGAAGTGAGAGAATACGCCAGAAAAGGCGGCCAGGCATCCGGGAAGGCAAGGCGGCGAAAAGCAGAGTTCCGGAAGACGTTGAACGCCCTGCTGACAGCGGAAATTGACAACCCGGAGTGGAAACCGTTCCTGGAGTCGATCGGCTTGGACTGTACACTTGAATCTGCGATGCTGGCGGCTCAGATCCGGGAAGCGATGCAGGGAAACACCAAAGCCGCTTACTTCGTGGCTCAGTATGCAGGGCAGAACGGGGCGGCAGAGGAGGACATCCGCAACAAGGAAGCAGATACAGAGCTTAAGAAAGCGAGGAAACAGGCAGTCACAGGTGAGAATGAGACGGACGAGGCACTTGAGAAGCTGGATGCGATACTGAAGGAGGTGCGTGACAATGCAGTTGAGCAAAATGCAGAATGAATACATCGTGAACGCAACGCACCGCTGGAACATTAAATCCGGGGCAGTACGTTCCGGGAAGTCTTTTGTAGATACGGCTTTTGTCATTCCCTTCCGGATCCGTGAGAGGGCGGGAAAACCGGGGCTGAATGTGATCCTTGGCGTGTCGAAGGAATCCATCGAGCGAAACGTGCTCCAGCCGATGCGTGAGATCTATACCGATAAGCTGGTCGGCAACATCAACAACCGAAACATTGCAAGGGTATGCGGTGAGGATGTCTACTGCCTGGGGGCGGAGAAGGTCAGCCAGGTTGCCAAGATCCAGGGTGCGAGCATCAAATACTGCTACGGGGATGAGATCGCCAAGTGGAACAAAGAAGTGTTCCAGATGCTCAAATCACGACTCGATAAGCCTTACAGCTGCTTTGACGGGTCATGCAACCCGGAGCATCCTACCCACTGGCTGAAAGAGTTCCTGGACACACCGGAGCTTGATATCTACCTGCAAAAGTACACGATCTTTGACAACCCGTACCTGGATCCGGCTTTTGTGGAACAGCTCTGCAGGGAATACGAAGGCACGATCTACTACGACCGCCTGATCTTAGGACTCTGGAAGCGTGCAGACGGTTCGATCTACAAGAATTTTGCAGACCACCCGGAAGCGTTCCGGTGCGGGATCGTAGAACATCCCGGAAGCAGCCCGGACTGCAAGGAGTTTCGGAAGCAGGACCTTGTATCCATCGAGATCGGTCTGGACTTCGGCGGCAACAAGTCCGGCCATGCGTTCGTGGCAAGAGGGTACACGGACAATTACCGGGATGTGATCGCCCTGAAATCCCGCCGGGTCATGGCAAAAGAGAAAGACGACCCGATCGACAGCAACCGTCTGGATCAACTGTTCTGTGATTTCGTGCAGGATGTGATCGACCAGTATGCGGATGTTGTAAGACACTGGGATACCATCGAATACTGCAACGTAGAAACGGTCTTCTGGGACAATGCAGAAACCGTTCTGGGTAATTCCATCCGGAACGCGGTCGAGAAGCGTTTCCCGTGGATCAGCGTGAAACCGGCAAAGAAGAAACGTGTAAATGACCGTATCAATGCGACCGTCAGGCTTATGGGAGCCGGGCGGTTTTTTCTTACAGACGACTGCGAGAGCCTGGAAACAGCATTTTCGGATGCGGTCTGGAACAGGGAGAAACAGGATGATGAGCGGCTGGACGATGGCAGCACGGACATAGACAGCCTGGATGCGTTCGAGTACACCATAGAACGCGACCTGAAGGAACTCATCCAGGAGGTGGAGGATGTTTGATTTTGCAAAACGGATATGGAGAGAGGTGAGGAGATTGTTTGATTATACGACACTGAAAACAGCCCTGGGGCGTGAACTGACGCTGTCACAGTCCATGGTCGAAGCCCTGGAAAGCTGGGGCGGCATGATGGACGGGAAGGCACCGTGGTGCGTGGACCCGGTGGTGTCGCTTCGGATTGAGTCCGGTATCTGCCGCGAATTTGCGGATGCGGTGCTGGTTGAGATGGAAAGCTCCATCCTGAACAATGACCGGCTGGATGCGGCTTACCAGAGGGGGCTGTTAGACCTGAATGAGAACCTGCAGGACGGTCTTGGCTTCGGCTCTTTTATCCTGCGGCCGCTGGGGGCAGACAGGACCGAGTTCGTCACAGCTGATAAGTTCGTGCCGGTCCGCTTCGATGATTCCGGGAAACCGGTCGATGTTGCTTTTCTGACCGTTAAGCGGGTGGGGGAATATGACTATTACACGAAAATGGAGCGTCATTACTTCACGAACGGAAACCTGACGATCGAAAACAAGTGCTACCATTCCCTTGACCGGAATCACCTTGGTACACCATGCAGCCTGGATGCGGTGGACGAATGGGCAGACATCAACCAGGGTCCGGTGACCTATCCAGGAATGGACCGCATGGACTTCGGGTACTACCGCAACCCACTCAAAAACCGGATTGACGGTTCATTCTGTGGGGTGTCAATCTTTGACGCTGCTGCCGACCTGATCCGCAAGGCAGACATCCAGGCGGCAAGGCTCGACTGGGAGTATGAATCCGGCGAGCGTGCCGTGCATGTGGATGAACGTGCACTGAAACGCGGGAGCAGGGGCACACGGATGGCACAGCTGAACAAACGCCTGTACCGCGGCCTGAACATCGATGACGGCAAGGATAAGGAACTGTTGCGGGAATATTCCCCGGCGATGCGGGACACTTCCTACATTGCCGGCCTCGAGAAATATTACCGGAACATTGAGTTCACGGTCGGGCTTGCCTACGGTGACCTGTCAGACGTTCAGGAGATATCCAAGACAGCGACTGAGGTACGTGTCTCGAAAGCACGGAAATACAACCGTGTGACAGCGATCCAGGAGAACCTGAAAGAATGCCTGGAGGATTATGCCGCTGCCCTGGCGTTCTATAACAGCATGTACTATTCCGGTTATGAATTTGCCTGCAAGTTCAACGATTCCATCCTGACAGACGAAGACTCCGAACGGCAGCAGGACCGCCAGGACGTTTCTATGGGTGTGATGTCTGCGGTTGAATACCGCATGAAGTGGTACAACGAGGATGAGGCGACAGCCAGGAAGAACCTGCCAGTGCAGAACACCGTGATGGAGTGATGCCATGGCAGGGGAGAGGACAGCACCGGATGTGCAGCGGATGGGGTTGCAGGCTGAGAAGATCTGGAGGGAAGCAGAGCGGCGTATCATGGAAGATGTCATCCGCAGGATCAGGAAGACCGGCGAGATCACATCAACGGCAGACTACCAGATCAACCGGCTGATTGAGATGGGCAAGTCCAGGGAAGAGGTTGAGCGGATCATCAAGGAAGCACTGGGAGCGACCTGGGCAGAAATGTTTGAGATGTATGACAAGGTAGCGGAATGGGAATATGTCCGCAACCGGGAGATCTATGAACAGGTCAATGATGATTTCCTGGCACCAGAGGACAACAAGTGGCTGCAACAGATCACAGAGGCAGCCAGGAAGCAGACAAAAGACACGCTCGTTAATATGGCACAGAGCTACGGATTTTCAGTCCTGATGGCAGGGAAGCGGGTGTTCACACCATTTGCCGAGTACTACCAGAAATACGTGGACACGGCCATCCAGGACGTTGTGACGGGCGGCACAGACTACAACTCGGCGATCCGGAAAGTCGTCACCCAGATGACGAACAGCGGGCTGAGGGTGGTGGATTATGCTTCCGGGCATACGAACCGGGCAGACGTGGCAGCACGCAGAGCCGTCCTTACGGGCGTGAACCAGATCACGGCACAGGTCAGTGAGCACAACGCAGAAAAACTCGATACAGAGTATTTTGAAGTGTCCTGGCACCCATGTGCAAGACCAGATCACCAGACATGGCAGGGCAGGGTGTTCAGCAAGAAGGAATTAGGGACGGTCTGCGGATACGGAACCGTCACAGGATTGTGTGGTGCCAACTGCCGGCATACGTTCCACCCGTTCATTCCTGGCGTTTCCGAACGTCTCTATCCGGATGACTGGCTGGAAGAGCAGAACAAAAGAGAAGCCCAGACAAAAGAATGGAACGGCAAGCAGCTCAATGCTTACGAACAGACACAGCAGCAGAGGAAGATGGAAACCGCCATGCGTGCCCAGCGTCAGAAGATACGGCTGTTGCAGGAAGCCGGAGCTGACAAGGACGACATCATGCTGGAAAAAGCCAGGTATCAGGGACAGCTGAACGAGTATAAGCAGTTCAGTAAGAAGATGGGACTTCTGGAACAGCGTGAGAGAATCTATCAGGATGGACTGGGCAAGGTAGCGACCAACACGAAACAGCAGAACGCACGCTATACGCCGGAAATGATGCGGAATGCAAAGATTGATTCGAACCAGTATGAACGGTACAAGGAAGTGCTGAAAGAAGATGCTGGAAGTCTTGCGGATTTCAGGCAGATGAAGTATAATGACCCTGAAAAATGGAAGTTCGTCGAAATGGATTATCAAAGACAAAAGGAGCTTCTGGAACATCCAGAGCTTAAACTACCGAATGCAGAAACGGCTATTTTACCAGAGCCTAAGTTTACGAAATATCTTTTTGATGAAAACAGTCAAAAAGGGTATCCAAAGGGAAGAGCCTTTACAGATCGCTTGGGCTATGAAATGGGAAATTGGCAGGAACTTCAAAAAGCGTTAAAACAGGGAGCTGTGAAATATCCGGCTCAGTATGTTGATAATAATGGATACGGCGACAGATATGTCCAGAAGATGATTCTTTATGGTAAAAAAGAAACACCAGCAAATGTAGTTGTAGCATGGCTCAGGACGGAAGATGGCACAACAAAGTTGACTAGTGCGTACATTAAGGAGGCGAAGTAAATGCTCATAAAGGAATATGACACAATTCTTCTAAAAGATGGACGAAAAGCAGCAGTTGTGGAGATATTAGACGATACGCATTTTCTGGTAGATGTGGGTGATTCGCCTACAGATTGGGATACTATTGATGCAACTATTGATGATATAGTGAAAGTTATTGACAACTAAGAAAAATAAGTATTTACCACTGGTCTTTCGACTGGTGGTATTTTTGTACCCATTTTTAAGGAGGTGAGAAATATAAAAAGTAAAACCTATGAAGAATTTGTCGAGAAATTCAAACCGAAGAAAACGACAGACGACTGCTATACACCATCGGAGATATACGAAGTCATAAAGGACTGGGTGTGCAAACGTTACAATATTGATCCTGAGAACGTGATTCGCCCATTCTGGCCGGGCGGCGATTACGAAAAAGACGAATATCCGCCGGGATGTGTGGTGGTGGACAACCCACCTTTTTCCATCCTGAAAAACATATGTGAATTTTATCTGGAACGGGGCATCCCGTTCTTTTTGTTTGCCCCGTCACTTACGGCATTATCCGGCAAGACTACCTGGGACAGAATGAACCATATTGTGTGCGACTGCACGATCGAATACGAAAACGGTGCAACTGTGAAGACATCGTTTATTACCAGTTTCGAACCGGAAACGGTAGCAGAGACATCACCGGAGCTGACAAAGCTGGTGAATGATACAACAGAAAAGCTGAGGCAGGAAAATGCACGGAAATTGTCAAAGTATGATTATCCGGATCATATCGTTACCGCTGCCATGATGCAGAAAATGGCACGCTACGGCGTGCATTTCAGGGTAAGGCGTGAAGAATGCCAGCATGTGCGAAGCCTGGACGCCCAAAGGGCCATGAAAAAAACGATTTACGGGGCAGGGCTTCTGCTGTCAGACCAGGCGGCAGCCAGGAAGCAGAACGCAGAAAAGCAGGCAGCAGAAAAAGCAGCAGAGGATACCATCTGTTATGAACTTTCAGAACGCGAGAGGGAACTGGTGGAAGAATTAAATAAATCAACACTGTATTAAGAAAGCGAGGATAAGAACATGAAAAAATTATTTATCAGCCAGCCAATGAAAGGCAAATCAGACGAGGAGATTTTGAGAGAGAGGAAAAGAGCAATCCAGTGTGCGGAAAGACAGTTAAATGAACCGGTAGAGGTCATTGACAGCTTCTTCCAGAGTGCACCGGCAGACGCAAAACCGCTCTGGTTCCTGGGAAAATCCCTGGAACTTCTGGCGGGTGCTGATATTGCGTATTTCACAAAAGACTGGGAAGGAGCAAGAGAATGCCGTATCGAACACACTTGTGCACTGGAATATGGCATTGAAACAGTCGTGGAAGATTATTCCAATGACTGAATACTACACAGTCACAAAAGACGCAGACAGGCTTGCACCGAACTGGCTGGCGAGCCGGATCAATTACAAGACAATCAAATTATTATACCGGGACAAAGACGGACACGCAGAACTGAAAGGGGTGAAGATTGGCGATGAAGTGGCACAGATTGGCGATACGGTACAGTTCAACGGCAGACGGTTATCCGTAGAAAGGCGGTGATCCAGGTATCTCCCTTTAAGGCACGGGGTTACGTGTCTTATTTTTATGCCCTGCCATAAGGCGTAAAACTGGGCAGTTACCCGGCCGGAGGTCTAACCGGCTATATCCCACACCGCTGAAAGAGCGGTCAATAAAACATTTCAGGAGGAACGAAGCAATGAAAAATATCTATGAGATTCTGAAAGATTACGGTCTGGAGATCCCGGAAGAGAAAAAGGCAGACTTTGACAAGTCATGGAAGGAAAATTACCGCACCAAAAACGAGTACGACAAGGCAGTGAACCAGCGTGACGAGTACAAGACTTCACTGGATACGGTAAACGAAAAGCTCAAGGAGTTTGACGGCGTGGATGTCGCAGACCTCAAAGGGCAGATCACAAAACTCCAGGACGATCTGAAAACGCAGAAAGAGACGTATGACGCAAAGGAAGCGGAACGTCTGTTTACGGATTCCGTTAGATCTGCGATCAAGGAAGCAGGCGGCAGAAATGCAAAGGCGGTCATGGCACTGCTTGACATGGATGCCTTAAGGGAATCCAAAGACCAGAGTGCGGACATCAAGAAAGCACTGGATGCCGCAAAAGAGTCTGACGCTTATCTGTTTGGGTCAGATGAACCTTTCAAGAATCCGGTCGGACCGTCCGGCGGGAACGGCGGAACGGACTCGGCACTGGCTGCCATGAGGGCAGCAGCAGGTTTACCACCTGCGGAAAGCAAATAGAAAAGGAGAGATGAAACATGGCGAATACGATTGAATTAGCAAAAAACTATCTGGATATCATTGACGAGGTGTACAAAAGTGCATCTGTGACCGCAGATCTGACCAGTGATCCGAGCATGATGCGTGCCGGAGCAAATGTAAGCGAGATCTTATACCCACAGATCGAGGTCGGAGGACTGGGAAATTACGACCGCAATTCCGGTTATACTTCTGCGGCTGTATCACTGAAATGGGCAACCGCACGCTTCAATTATGACCGTTGTGCCAAACTGGAAGTAGATACGATGGACAACCAGGAGTCTATGAACCTGGCATTTACGAGGGCAGGAGCAGAGCTGCAGAGAACCAGGGTAGCACCAGAAGCAGATGCCTTTACCTTTGCGACCATCTGCGGATTTGACGGCATCACAAAGAAAGCGGAGAACCTGGCGGATGCAGAAGCATTCCTGAAAGCCCTGATTGAGGCAAAGAACGTGATGGATGAGGACGAAGTGCCGGAAGAGGGCAGGATCCTGTATGCGACCTCGACACTGATGAACGGGGTCATGGCACTGGACACAACGAAGTCCCGTGAGATCCTGAATGCATTCAACATCAA
>UMJU01009327.1_pt1 | contig 37707 bp, 31 predicted proteins | sample 1966161 | NCBI WGS metagenome assembly UMJU01 (sample SAMEA4836156, study PRJEB28245) | human gut metagenome | biome: gut microbiome; material: fecal sample | place: Denmark | collected 2008 | reverse complement strand
CCGGGCGGTTCAGTGTCTCTATAAGATTTTTCATTTTTTTAATTCGCGTATATTCAGAGTCCGTCATAAATAATTCAATCCTCGAAAATGCACGATTTTTCTTTAATGGTGTCTTTCTCCAAGATCCATTTTTATTCAATAAGTGGTCTTCACATTTCTACACTTAAACCACTGTCAATCTTCATCTCATCCTCAAATACCTCTTCTAACATACAAATATTTGCTAAAATCATCCCCCATAATACAATCTGCACCCATATATTATCATTATCTATATACATTTTTAATGATATTTTCCGCTCTTCTTCACTTATCCACATTAAAGAAGCTATAGTGGGCGAGCAGTATTCTGTATCTTTTTTATAATCGTATTTTATCAAAAAATCCCTAATATTCATTGCTATAGGATTCTTTAAATATTTTTCTCCAAATGTGATAAAACAATATTCATATGCCATTTTCAACATAGTTGGAAATGCATACAGCAAATACTGTGATCTCATTTCCTCTGGAAATTCCACAAATTCAACGTGCGGAATTTTATGCTCATTAAAATCAATCCTATTTTCCAGAAGCTCTTTTTCTGTTACTGGATTCATACCATTTTCGTTCAGCTTACTATTCACATATGACGCAAACCCTTTTCTTGGACCTACAATCAATTTTTCTTTATTACATTCTAATACCTGGTGCTTTGCACGAAACCCATTAATTTTTCCCTCTTTGTCGACTTTCAACTCGCCAACAATCGACGTATCTGCATATTTTACTTCGATTCCTTTAAATGGATTGGGAATTCCATTTTTCCCTCTAATTTTGAATTTGTATCTCATATATTTTGTTATACTCTGGTTTAAAAGAGAAGCATCTACCCTCGTCCCAAGGGAGGAATTACAGGAAGTACATACATTCAAACATATATCCTTGTCGCCTTTTCCACCAAGCGCTTCCAAAATAATATGTTCACGATTAAATTCTTTATCCTCTTTCCACTCCATACAAAATATACATTGCTTCATTTTTATCTTCCTCGTATCGTTGATCTTGTGCATGTTTATGTTTCTGGTGCTCGTAAGCACGGCGGCATATTGAACAATACTCTGGAAAATCATTCTTATATATGCCTCCAAATATATCCACTTTCGTCATTTATTCCGTATGCTCTCCAATATACGAATGTACTATTTTTTCAAAATAATCTTTTTCTCCGGTAAACTGCATATTTTCAGTTGCTTGATATTCCCGTAGCACTTCAAAAACACTCTTATATCGTCTAGCCCCATTTTCACTTGTAATGAGCCTACTCACAATATTATCGAATTTAACTCTATCTTTTTTATACGTAGTTAAAAACATTTCTAGTTCTTCTATTGTCATAACATAACAATTTGAATCTTTCTCAAATAACTCTGGTAATGAAGAAATTATCATCTGCGTATTCGAAGGCATACTCTCATATAGCAAAAAAATCTTTATTACTGGTTTATCGCCTTTATATTCTAATTCTGAGTTTTTCAATTGCTTGTATGCTTTTTCTATATTTCTCTTATAAAATATATCAATCAGATCAACATTAGGTGTCTGCTGCTTTGCTCCAATTCCCAACATTCCGGACTTTAATTCAAATATAAATACAGCTTTTTCAAACTCAACATAATAATCTGCACTTTTTTTCTTATTTTCAGGAATTTTATGCCAAAAACCATTTTTGAGATATTCTCCCATCAATTCTTCGAAGTAATCTTCAAACATTTCACCAAACGCATTTACAAAAACTTGCCCCTTCTGGTTATTGTGGTAATAATCCCTAATCAGCCAGTATAGTCCATCAGCTAGCATCATTTGAACCAAATAAATGCTTACCGCAAGCTTTTCTCTTTTCTTCTGAGTAATAACAAATGGTTTACTGTAAAAGATCTGTTTTCCCAATGGCGATTTTCTGACTTGTTCATAGGTTACAGAATAATAATCAATAATCCGCTCTATATTATTCTTTGTTAAAATCCTTTCATCTTTTTTTCTATATACTTTTTCGGGTAAACTCAAAGGAAATGGACAATTGTAACATAACCACAAAACAGCCCACTCCAATGCCAGAGTTTCTTCTACAGTAAATTCAAAAATTTCTTTTGTAATCATATTGGCATCTACAAGCCCATCCCTGTTAATACTAAGTGAACCAATAAGAATGTGATAATTACGATTAAAATTCTGGTATACCCATTCAGGATTTTCATACTTGAACTGCTCATAGCTCATACCCATTACATATTTATGTAAATCCGGCAATCTCGCATTTTTTAGATACTCACTTCCAGAATATTTGTTTTCATATCCTCTATAAAGGTTAACCCCTATTCCAGCCATTTCCTCTGTCATTATATTTTTTCTATAATCATTTGCATTTATAATTGAAAGATATGCCATATTAGGGATATCCCACGCAAGTAACATCACGTTTGCACTTCTGCGAAAGAAGCCATATTGAAAAGATTCCAAAGGAAACAGCATGGAACAGCCAAATTTTTTTAAACTATATATATGCTCTTTATATATTTCAATAGATTTTTGAGAAAAGAAATATATAAAATCTCTAGTTGAATATGTTTTTACAAATGATTCAAAATCCTTCAAAGTCTCCTCCTTTGTTCACCACACCATTAGATGCATAAATAATATCCTTAACGAATTCCCTTAGCTTGAGGGCTTACTTTCCCGCTATCAACTTCATCCTCATTCTCTTATCATATTCACTAGGCAGATATTTATTATCCCCTTTCCCAGCAATCACTTCATTCTCAGCGCAGTTTTTTGCCTCCGCATAATTTCCCTCTGCTTCATAAATATTTCTTTTCGTATACAATGCTCCTGCACTTTTCGGGTCTAATTCCAGTGCAATATCTATCTGATTATGAGCAGCTTTTAATAATTCTTTTTTTACTTTTCCCTCAAGCAAATATTTGTACATATAAGCTTTTGCCATATTGTAATGCGTATCTACAAACGTAAACATAAGCTTTTCTGCTTTTTGGCATTGTAAAATATCATTATCAATTTTCTCTATCCAGTCTTTTGGGTTAGAAAAATCAATTTCATTCAGTAGTTTTTCTTTCCTGCCTTTAATTCCATATTCCTCTTCAAGCCTTTTTAACTCTACGGATACAACGGTATTATATGCTTTATAATCAAACGAATCAATTTGGACAGCCTTTTTATATCTTTCACAAGCTTTTTCTAAATCTCCCTTATCCTCGTAAACCAGACCTAAATTGCGATTATATCATCCATTATTCGGCTGTTTTGACACAGCAACTGATAATTTATTCAATGCACTATTTTGATAATCGAGCTTTTTCTTCTCATTTTCTTCATGTTTACTCATTGTTCGTAATGTATAGCCTTGTGAATTGCAGAAATAAGCATCTACTTTCTCGTCCCAAAATTCAATTTTACTTGGATTGTCAATAACCGTCTCGTACAGCTCAACACTCTCTTTCATTTCCTGTAAATTGAATTGTTCTTTATCACAAGTCATGTTCTTATAGAAATAAACATCCGAAAGCCGCATACGTATAAAATTTTTCATAGGATCAGTATCAGCATATTCGGTATAAGGCTCCTTGCTTCCCAATTCTTTGTATTTAGCGATCAAATCTTCCGCTACTCTATTCGCGTTTAATTTTTCACTATTTTCGTAAAATCTACAGCACTGAATATATTCTTTTTCATACTCGATAATAAGATCCAGTTTCTCATATTCTTTATCTGTATTCCAAAATAAATCAGCAAAAAATTCTGAAACATAATACCTCTTACCAGTCATATATAATAAATTTATAAATACAGTCTTCTTAAAAATAAACTGCATTTTCTCTTCTCTTTTTTGCTCTAAAATAAGCATTTCTTCATTATATTCTTCTATTGCCTTTTGAATATACTCTTTACTAACCACATTATATATATTCAAACCAATCCAGACTGTTATAGCAATACTAATAATCGTAAATCCCGTATTCAACATATTCGTTGTTTCCAGATTATTGACAAACACCCCCAGATTAGCAGCCTGCTCTGCATTTGATGTATCTTTACAAAACTCATAGACAAGATTCATAACTCTGGAAAACTTAAAATACTGCATAAAGTTGACAATAATTAAACAAAAACAGACACCCGCTGATGCTATAATGCATAAATATTTTCCAGTAGAATATATATTTGTTTTCTTCTCTAATTTCTTTTCAGCCTCCTTTGTTTCAGGTTTCTGCTCTGCCGAAATATTTTTTGTTTTAAAATCTTTCATAAACACCCCCTCTCTCCTTCCCCATAAGTGTAGCTCACATAAATGTAAGTGTCTCAAACAATCATATAAACATTATAGCAAAAATCCTGTTATTTTTGCACTACGCCATATTTTTTGACACTTCCCCTCCATTTGTGCAACTTTACTATTGATTGCCAAGGATTTTGTTTTCACATTCATATCTCTCCGCTATTTCAACTAGCATGTCATAATCATTCGAAAAGACCTCGTTATAACAATTGACTATCATTCGACGGTTTAATCTTTCAATTTCATCTCTATCTTCTATAATCAATTGTTTATTTTCTTCCTCCGCATCTTCCAATGTTTTTTTTGCAATACATAGCTTAATAGCTACTGATGGCGAAATTGGATAGTAAAATTCATTTCTGTCTGCAAATACTATACCTGTTAAATTTACAACTGGTGTGTCAGATGTGACAAATGGAATATCTGTTTTGTTTTCATATCGCTCTATCCAAGTCCGAAAATATCTTGATATTTTCCAAGCCAATTGCTCTGTCATAAATATCATCAAAGAATTAACATAAAATTCCGTACTTAATTTTCCCAGTTCATTAAATTTCGCTTTCATTGCATTGAACGCATCTGTTTGATTTTTATGTATTGTCGGTGATCTCATATATTGTAAGAAAAAAAATCTATGAAATTCATGTTTCATGTCAAATTCATCAAGTGAATTGAGTGCCTTTTCAAAATTTTTTAACAATTCTACCTCATTTTTTCCGCTTATACCAAAAGCAGCATTGAGCGTTTCCCTTTCTAAATCGTTCATAACTTTTTGAACTGTCGTATCTTGATAAAAGTTCATATCGCCTTGAGAAATCTTTTCCAAAAAATGATGCTTGTTATCAATCTCTTCATATTCGCAAATGAGTTCTTCCATAAAATCACGTTTTTCATTTGCACTTTCTAACAAATCCTTATTTATCCCAAATGTCATTTCTTTTTGTCCTTGTATCTTCATAATAATTTCTGATACAAGGCCAACATCTACTTTAGAAAATCCCGTCATATCATAATAATACTTTTCAAATCCAACATTCTCTAGTCTTGCATTCTCTAGTTTTGGCTGATTTCCTTTGACGCATTTTCTGTAAACATATATACGTCCCAAGCTGTCTATTTCTTTATTCCAGCGTTTTAAATACCCTCTCCACACATAATGTTGCCTTTTAGTTGTTGTTCCCATGTTATTTTTCCTTTTTTTATTTACATAATCAATCATAACGTGCCTCTTTCAACAAGCCACTCACTAAACTTCCCAAAACTAAATTAATAGTTACACCAAGCAAATTCTTTTCATACATATTCGATGCATAATATATTATCCAAAAGCATGATACGGATAAAATACTCGGTACAACAAAAGTCATAAAAATTTTCCATGTACTTTTTATATCAAATCTTATTTTTTTATCTTTATATTTAAGTAATTTCATTGATTTTCTTTCACATATACCTTTATATATTGATTCAAAAATATATCCCTCTCTTCCGAGGAAAAAAATTAAAAGATCTGATATGGCATAGCATATAGGTGCTACAAGTAACATGTCCCCATTATAATTGTTCTGAAAAACAATTCCCATACCTAAAAAAACTGCCATTGCAATTAAAATAAATGCAACACTATTAAGACATTTTATTCCTATACTCTGCGTTTGCGCAATTATTTTTGACATTCTCGTAACTTCTTGATGAACTTCATCTATTTTCTTATCATCACCCAAAATAATTTTATTTATTGCGTCTATCTTTTCTATTGTAAGGACTCCATATGACATAATAAACACATTACTCAATTGTTTAGACCTAGCAATTTGCTCTTTAAAACATATGTCAAATAAATCAACAATCTCTTTTGTATCCTTTTGTGTACAATAATTTTGCTGATAAGCCTCCGTTTCTTTTATAAGTTCTTCCAGACTATCTGGTTTATCTACCATTTGTTTCAATTCCTGTACAATTTTCCTATTAGAATCCGAAGATAATTTTTCTTCTGTCCTTAGCAACGCTTCCTCAATGGCCACGTCAAGTTCTTCTTTTAACGACCAATTTTCTTTTTCCGGCCAACTCGCAGCATAACCTAATACTGTTGAAATAGGATTCATCCAATTATATACTATTGTCCCCAAACAAAATGCGGATGCAGATGCTAAAAAAATCTTTTTTATTCTTGTGTCTTTTGAATGCTTTTTCTCCACTTTTTCCTTCCCCCTTGCTCCTCACATCCAAATTTCAGTTCCAAAGTTCGTTCAAAATAAACTAATACATCTGTTTTCAATCATTCATTGCTATTTCTGTTTCTACCAGATATTCTGATAAAATCTTTTGTGATTCATCTAAAAACACAGCCACGTCCCCACTTTCTTAAGTATAACCGTAAGTGCCTCAAAACATGGCGTAGTGCAAAATAGCAGTGTCTCTGCTATAATGCCTACATTATTGTTTGAGGAACTTTTTTCTATTTCGCTTCATCCTGCACTGTTCTGGCAGCTCCTTTGACCAAGGCAGAAGCCGGTCAATGACAGATGGTTTTTCCAGATGATGATTGTTGGGCCTCTCTGTGAGCAGGTGTTTCAGATACTCATAGACATCTAGGTCATTGGCTTTGGCACTTTCCACCAGTGTGTATAAGACTCCGTTTGCAAATGCGCCTTTTGGAGTATCAGCAAACAGCCAGGCACGTCTTGCTGTTGCGAACGGTTTTATGTTTGCTTCACAATAATTGTTGCTAAGGGGAATCCGGCCATCTTCCAGAAATGTTTCAAGATATTTTCTCTGGTTCTGGCAGTAGCCAAGTGCCTGGGTAAGCTTTTCATTTGTTGTGTACATGGCAGAAGTCTTTTCAACCCACGTCCAAAAGGCATCAAGGATTGGCTTTGAAGCATCCTGACGCTTCTGTTTCTTCTCTTCGTAAGGGAGATTTTTGATTTCCTCTTCCACTTTAAAGAGAAGATTGATATATTCTCTTCCTTCAGCACCTTTAGAGCCTGGGATTTCTTTCCCTTGGGAATCCAATGGAATGCTCTCTATAAGATAACGCCGGGCATGTGACCAGCACAGGGCTCTCTTTATGTCTGGTACCGTATCATATCCGGCATAGGCATCCGTGATCAGATACCCGTTGAAGTCTTTTAACAGCTTCCTGGCATTTTCCCCACCTCGGCTGCGGGAATAAAAGAAGAATGCAGCCTGGATATCTTCACTTGCCGCACTCCGCATCACCCACATAAAGGATTCACTGCTCGGAAGCTTTCCTTCTTCCTTATTGCACCGGATCCTGGTCTCATCCATATGGATGAGATCGCATTCAAGCAGTTTTTCATAGATCCTCCAGTAGACAGGTTTGAACCACTCCTCGCTGCAGCGGATTACCCAGTTTGCCATATTGCTTCTGGAAAGCACCAGGCCAAGACGGTACCAGTCTTTCTCCTGCCGGGATAATGGCAGCCCCAGTGCAAACTTCTGGTACATGACCTGTGCAATCAGGGATGGCGTGGAAATAGAATATGCCAATGGAGGGACAGGCACAGCGGCTTTCTGAAAATGACATTTTTCATTTGGGCTGTCTTCTGTTCCACAGTTTACACATTTGGCAACCTGCTGGATGATCTGTTTGACAATAAGTTTCGCCGGCTGGAATTCCACCTCTGTACGCACAACTTTTTTACCAGTCACTTTCATTTCCCCTCCACAGACACTGCATTTTTCTTCTGCCGGAAGGACATATTTCTCAACTTCCTGTGGAAAGCCTGCAAGCATTTCTTTGCGAACACCTGGCTTCCGTGCCGTCCGTGTATAGGGCTTTACAGTTATTTTCTCTTTGGAAAGGTTCAGCCGCTCTGCAAGCTCCTGGACAGATTCAAACAACGACAACTGACCATCCGTCTGGGTAACCTCAGTGGATGGTCCGAATAACTTTTTCCTGGCATGGAGCAGTGCCTGGATCATGTTGTCAATCTGGATATTCTGTTTGCGGATCTTCTCATCACGCTCTGCGATGATCCTTTTACTTGCTTCCAGTTCCTGCGCCTGTTTGGCTGCAAGAGCTCTCAGCATCAACAATTCTTCATGCTCTGTCATGCCATTTTTCCTCGTGTTTTGATAAGGACATTATACCATTTTTTATGGCTTTTTTCTATCATTTCAAGACACTTTTCTCTCTGAAAAATGCCGATTTTATAGGGTTTTCGGCACTTTTTAGGGCAATATCACGGCTGTCAGAAGCAGCTGTTTTTATGATTGATTTTCACCTGGTGATGGGCTTTTTTTTGTTCAATTTCCAATCCCTGAAGGAGCCACTCAACCTGCTGGAAAGAGATTTCTTTCACTTCATCCGGCGTCCTTGGCCACTGGAATTTCATATCATCCAGTAACTTTTTTGTTGCCAGGATAAAACCATTCTGATCATACCGCAGAACTTTTATGGAATCCCTTTTTCTGTTACAAAAGATAAACACATAGTCACCATTGTACGGATCCAGTTTAAAACTTAAAGTAACGGCTGCGACCAGCCCCGTGTTGATTTATACTTAAAACTGACCCAGTTTTAACGAGGAAAATTGACCCACCTACAGCAGTGGCAATGAGTAAGTAGAACTGGTCTTGATTACACTGTACCTTGAAAATTTAATACTCAGAATTGACCCACCTGATAGCAAACGATACACTTCTCTCTGTATGCACCAATACAAGAGAGGAGGTTTGAAAGAAGGTGTATGATTTGCAAGATTGGGCAGCTGTTCAGCGAGTTTATAAACAGACAAGATCAAAACGGGCAACTGCAAAAATACTTGGAATGTCCAGAAATACTGTCAGGAGTCTTTTAGAAGAAAAAGAAGCACCGGTGTATAAACGGACAGTTTATAAGAGCAAGATTGATGGTTTCAAAGAACAGATCATCGAATGGCGATGCGAACCGTTTCTTTTCAATGGAACACGGATTTTTAGAGAATTGAAAGCAAGAGGTTATACAGGAAGCATTGGCCCTGTTTACCGGTATCTGTCAAAAATTGAAGAGGATATCAAAGACCACATCAGTTCCAAAGCTACTGTAAGGCATGAAAGCCCTCCGGGAGATCAGGCTCAGTTCGACTGGTCACCTTATAATGTCCCTGTTGATGGCGTGATCATAACTGTTTACTGTTTTTCAATGATACTTTCAGCATCCAGAAAGAAAGCAGTCTGTTTTTCTTTAAAGGCAGATGCGGCAGCCATTTATGAAGCAATTCAGGAACTGTTTGAAGATCTTGGTGGAGTAACACTGGAGCTTTTGATCGATAATCCAACAGCATTGGTCATCGAAAATAATCCAAGGAACGAAATGGAGATCCGTTATAATCCCCATGCCCTGCTTATGGCAAGACATCTGGGAACAGAACTTAATGCATGTCCCTGCTACTGGCCGCGCAAGAAAGGAAAGATCGAGAGACCCTTCAACTATATCGAAGAACAATTCATAAAGGGAAACCACTTTGCTTCAATGGAAGATCTGAATCGTCGTGGAAAAGATTTCGTTGAGTCCTGGTGTAATGAAACACACACAACGACCAAAAGAATTCCAAACATACATTATCTTCAGGAAGAACGGGATCTGTTGCTGCCATTGCCAGACCGTCGTTATCGACTGAAGGAATTGGAAAGCAGGATCATCAGTCCTGACTGTTATATCAGCATTGGCGGAAATAAGTATAGCGTTCCTGATATCTTTGCAGCCAAAACCATGTATTTCAGGATCATCTATGGGTTCAGAATCGAGCTTTATGACAGAAAAAAGAACTATGTCATGAAATTGGAAGCATCACGTAACAAGCATGAAATCCTGACAAATTCGGAGCACTATAAAAATGTAGCACCAAAGGCGCCAACATCGATTCCGCAGATACGAAGGGAATTCACTGCCAGATACAGCAATGGTCTGGCTTATCTGGAAGCAGCCGGGAAAAAGTTTGACCAGCCCACACATTACGCAAGAAAGATCATGTTGCTCGAAGAACTTTATGATACAGATACCCTCAATCGTTTTATTGGATATGCAATACAGCATGATTCTATGGACATCCTGTCATTTAAAGAACTGCTCAAAGCTTACAATGCAGGCCGGCTGTCTCTTCCTGAGATATCTGAACAGAGACCGGAAGTTCTGTGTAAAACCGGAGAATACCGTGACGATGATTCAAAACTTTTGCGGGATCTGGATTACTATGAACAGAATGTAGGAGGAACGGTAAATGCCTAGTGAGACAAGTGCTGTAAACGCAGCTTATATAGAAGCCAGAATGAAACAGTTTAAACTGGTCGATATGCGCGAACAATATCAGGAACTTATACGTGTAGCTTCAGAACAGTCTATGACGTATGAAGATTTCCTGATCATGCTGTTACAAGCGGAGGAAACAGGAAAGAAACGCCGACAGGCTGAACGCCTGACAGATGCAGCTAATTTCGACTCTGATAAACGGCTGTCTGACATTGATTACCGCTTCAATCCAAACCTGGATGCGGATAAAATTCAATCTTTGGGCAGACTTGAATTTATGGATAACCATGAAAATATCATAATCATTGGGCCGCCGGGAGTCGGTAAAAGTATGATCGCCACCGGGATTGGCCGGAATGCATGTGAAGCCGGATATAAGGTTCTCTTTGTGAATGCAAAAGAACTGGTCGATCAGCTGTATGAGGATATGCAGAAAGGATATCTGAAAGAAACTCTGAAACAGATCAGTAAGATTCCGCTTTTGATCATCGATGAACTGTCATATTTAAAAATGGATAAAGAAAGAGAGAGCCTTTTCTTTCAGATCATTCGCCAAAGATATGAAAAAAGCTCCCTCATTATCACCACAAACCTGCCCATGGGCAGATGGGATGAACTATTCACCGGCAAGCTGGCCGCTGCAGCGATCCTTGACCGCCTGGTCCATCATTGCCATGTCATAAGTATAACGGGTGACAGCTATCGTGTCAAAGGTCCAAAAACTGAGTATTAAAAAAGGAAGGCATAGAAATGAGTATAAAAATCACACCGGATAAATATCCGCAGATCATAGAAGTTTACAATACAGAGGGAAAAACAGCCGCCTATGACCTAATGCGAAGCTGTTATGAGATCAAAAATCCAACTTGTGTTATGAAAAGGATGAAAGCAGACAAGAGTCTTGGATATAACTATGATACTGACCGTTTTGAATCAGACAGCCGTAAGGAAGATGATATATTTTTAAATTTAGAGATGCTCTGTGAAAATAAAATCGAAACATCTGACCGATCTGAAGGAGCTATAAATCGAAATGACCGTATAAAAGCCATGGAGAACATGGTACATTCCCTGATCAGTGACCGGTTACTGGAACTCAGTAAGTATGTATTGCTGGATCCAATCGGCAAAAGAATACTGATCGATAAAAGTTCAATGCAGACTGACGGATATCAGGTGCTCATTAATTAGGAGGCAGATATGAGATTTAGAAAAAATGTGCCTGCGGAGCACAGAGAATTCCTGCAGGAACAGTTAAAACAATACAAAAAAGAAATAACCATGTCGAAAGATGAGTTACGTGAATTAGAAAAATGGGTAGCCAGTGGACGAAGCCCCTATGATAACGGAGACTATATTTATAGCGAAAACGGATGCCCAATGGACTTTGTCAGCGCAATGCGTTTCCAGGATGAAATGTATGAATGGTGGATGAGTCTTTCAGAAGAAGAACGAGAACAAGAATTAAGGGAGCTTCGCGGGGATTATGATACTGTTTCAGACAGCATAATCATAAATACTGAATGGAGTGATCCGGTAATGGATCCGGATGCTGAACTTCCGTTCAGCTGATGCGCTTGACGGGTCAATTCACAGTGTAAAAAATCAGATTTACATACAGAAATGACCCACTTGAAAATCAGGTGATTTCTGAATTCAGGTGGGTCAGAATTAAACGTAAAAGTGGGTCAATTTTACTTGACAATCAACACCCCGGGATCTGCTTTCGAAAATCTGTAGTTCCACAGGCAAGGAAAATCCTCGTGGCTCCTTCTGCGATACGTTTCATCATAGTCTTTTCATGGTTTGAAGAAGTTTCAGAAGCGTATCAGGCTGGAAACCATCCGGGATATAAAGTTTCATCCCTTGAAAATAGATCATTAGCCGATTATCTGGCGTATTCATCCTGTTCTGTGAATAGGAAATGTTCGCAGAATGAAGAACTTCGCCAAATGTTGTAACAGTTTCCTGATTTGCTCTAGCCATAGCAGTTCCTCCTAATATATGATGATTTACAATATATCAGGAATATCGAGGCAAGTCACTACGCCATGTTATGAGGCGCTTACTTTATTTTGTAGTTTGCATTGGAGAATATTCGCTAATATGCCCCTAAGTTGACGCTAGGTTGACCACATTGGGGTCTGACCCCAGTGTGGTCACAGAAAAAACTTCATCTATAGTCTCAAACAATCTATCGGTTTCTATATCGCCATTAAATAGAACTAATGCTACTGTACTTGTATACTCTGGCAACTTTTTATTCATATACCATAGCAACCGATGATTCAAAAAATCTTCACACAATTTTTGCACATTTATTGAGGTTGCTTCCATACTATATCTCATTTTATCTGGATGCTTACATGGATGATTAATTTTACACTGACAAGGCTTACAAAGCCTACAGCTTCCACTTAATAAGGAATATCCATCTGTATATGTTTCTATAATTCGGGCATATTTTTCAATAAGTGATTTCAAAGTAACATTTGCAGCTTTTAGCGCTACATACTTATTTTTTATGTCAGCATAATCTTTCATTACTGTAGAAAAACAAATCAAATAAGCAGATGCATATTTTTTTTGTATACTTAAAAATGATTTTGAAAATGGTGGACAACTCCATTTTCTTCCAAAATTCACACATCCTTCCTCACATTCTTTTCTTAACCGTTCCTCTTCAATATAACCACAAAGCACAGAAGTATCAGTAATCAATTTTTCTTTTATCTTGACAGAAATTGTTCTGTTGGACAACATCTTCTGTTTTTCTAAATATACAATTTCTTCTTCCATATCAGATTATACCCCTGCCACTCTCCTCATTTTTCTTTGAACAGGGCATTTTTCTCCACAGCCACTAAGTGCCATTTGATGCTCCACAAACTTTCTTTCATATTTCAAATACTCCGAATGATAATAAATATCCTCTAAAGACTTGTTATAAATAGAATCCGGCTTAACTATTCTATTATTTTCGTCAGTTAATTGAATATACTTGAATGCTTCACATCCGAATACCTTTCCATCATAACGGATACACAGTTTATTCTTTCCGGCATAGCAACAATAATCGGAATCCTCTCGCTGTAAAGGAATGCCAATTCTTATTTTATTATTATTGATTGCTTCAAGTTTTAACTTCAATTTCTCATTCTCATCTGCGTCCAAAACTAATTCCCCAGTATTATTAGCCGCTCTTCCGTGAGGAACCAATCCCAAAAAGCTAACTTTATTAACACCTGCTCTTTCTGCAAATTTTACAATACTATCTATTTCATCCAGATTTATTTTAGTTGGAACAAAATGAATTTCCGTATAAATACCTACATTTTGAGCTTTGTTAATACTCTCAAACACAAATTTCTGATATCCGGATGTTCCCATAAATTTATTATATATAGTTTCATTTATAGCCGGTAAATCAAAAATTATTTTATCAACTGCTACACTATATAATTGTTGTAATAACTCCTGCTGAATACTGTCAACTCGTCCAGCAATGTTCAATATAATTCCACTAGTATAAATATATACCTTAATGCCTTTAGATTTTGCATAATGTACAATTTCTAATAATCCGTCATGCAAAAAAGGTTCTCCACCAGAAATATTTAAAACTTCAGTATTTAACTTTGACGCACTATCAATTATTTTTTTTACTTCCGCAGTTTCTATTTTTAAAGTACAATTAATGTCAGAATTAGATGAACAATGCAAACATCTATTTGGACACTTATGTATTATTTCAATTGAAATTTGTTTCATTTTTTCGCCTCTCTATCATCTATAAAACGGCAAACACCATATTTTTTATTTTCACAATAAGGCTTTAATAACTCCTTTATTGCTTCTGTAAGAGTAGCTGCTTTTGTTTTTTTTCCTTTTGCTTCAGTGTCTCCAGAATTTTTTATAGTCAAAGTAAACGTATTATCTTGAGAGCCATGATTTATCGAAAAATCAACATCTATCTTCTCAATACTCTTATAGTCTTCATGAACTTTGATGTGAATATGCTTTATAAAGTCAAACTCTCTTCTAGCTGTATACTGCCCATCCCTAAAAGTAGTAAGATATAGCATATATTGCTTCTTTATAATTCTTTCTATATTATCTACTAATTGGCTTCCTGAAGCATTTTGCATATCTATTTCTTCTTCATATTCAATCTTCTTAGCATTAAAAGAATTTATTGTCAATTGTACAGCACTATTGGTTACACCCCTGTACATACTTTTCCATGATTTTCTTCCCCATTCTTGAAGTTCATCACATACAAATAAAATCATAGGAAATGTAGCAACATCAATATGATAAATATTTTCACATGTATGAGATGAGATTGCTCTTAAAATATCACGTCTTATATAAAACTGTCTAGCATCTTCATTATCAAATACATAATTAGCATCTGGATTATTGTCTGCTTCAATAAAATAAATAAGCATTTTATATATAATAATTGCACTTATCATTCCATGTGAAAAATCTTCCAAAGACAATTTATATTTAAATTTATATTTATCTTGTATACTAGCATTATATTTCGCAAGAAAACTATCTTCATTGCGAACAATCACCTTCATCTTCTTACTTGCAAATGTAATAATATCAAGATTATTAGAATCTTGAGTCCCATCAAATTTTAGATTTCTATCTACATAGGGACTTGAAATGAATGCTTCCATCATTTTCTCTGTCTTAGACAATACTTTCTTCGATTTTTCCAAAGGATAGCCCAAATCGTGGCATAACGCCATAATAGTCCACATGCTAACTTTTTCTAATATATTTATTTCACTACTAAAAGTATTCGGTGGTACCAAAACATATGCATCTGTCTGGTCGCCATTCACATCCCTATGTATTTTAAAAAGTTTATCTTCCTTTTTTACAATTAAACAATCTCCCTTTTTTAATTCTTGTGATATTTTTTTGATGTCCTCTTCAGTCGCTTTTTTTATCTCTCCAGGTACCTCTCCTTCAAAATGGAGTGAATCAATAAGCCGATTTCCGTTTTCAGTAATATGGGTATTAGCATTTAAAACTAAATATATACCTAACAGCCATACTCTAATGACATGAAAAACATGATCTCGATAATATGCATCGCTCCCATATAAAACGCCTTCGAAATCAATATAATTTTTATGATATTCTTTTAACTTATCCATTCCATAAACATATTGACGCTTTCTATTTTCCATAAAAGGTTCCCTTTTATCAAAAAAGCGTAAACAAATAATAGATTTTTCTATTAAAATATTCCAAAGTTCATCAATTTCATCGTTTATTTCATATGATAACTCGCCGGTATTCTTATCAATTCCTCTTTGTTTTAAAATTTCCAGTTTACTCTTCACGGTTCCATCAAGAGGATAGTCTAACTCCACTTCAGAGCCATTAGATTTATATTGTTTTACAATTGCTTCTTCATTAAAAACATCACAAAATCCGATAACCTCTTTAAGTAACGTTCCATCATTAATTTTTATCATATGGCGAACCTCCATTGCAAACTTTTTCTTACTCGCTACTAACCTCAAATAATATCTGACATACCTTAATTTCCACAAAGTATGTGTAATTCAATTATGACAAGCTACTCCCTAGTAACTTGGCAATTGATTACCTACTATGCAGTAATTACATACAGAATTTTACACTATTTTCCATTGTTTTATATGACAATTTTATTTTTTACAATACATTAGCAGGAAATTTCTCTCTATTTTAAAAAATTCGGTAAAAAACTCTGTAGTCAAAACAAACTTAAAATCGAAATCACTTTTTTATTCTATATCAGATATTTTTATGTGGAGTATCAAGATAAGATGCTATTTTTATTATAGCAAAATGAGGAATTTATTACAATCATTTCGTAGCGAAAAACTAGCGATAATCCAAGTAATTCAGACCATACGACCGTTCTGTTATTTACTTCTCCACATCCATCTTCGTCCCAGATTTGAATTCCACCTCAAACCGCTCATCATAAACTGTGACCTTTTCAATTAACCGCCGTTTCTTTATGGGGTCTGCCCCCAATGTGGTCGAACCTGCTGGACTATAAGACTGGTTTGTGTTGCCATAACATTCCTCCTCGATTATAGCCAGTTGAAAAAGTTGAGTACTGAACTTTTTTGACTATGTTATTTTGTTGAGTATGATTATGGCATAAATTTGGAGGATATAAAAGGTACTTAGGTTCTACCGTTTACAGAATATAAGCCCAGAATGCTGAAAATTCAACCATTCTGGGCTTAAGTTGACCACATTGGGGTCTGACCCCAATGTGGTCACAGATGCAGTAACGATGTCCTCGCAAACGGGGACGGTGTGTACAGGATTCGGGAGGAGGTCACGGACGAGGACTGCGGGTTGAATAATTCTTGGTCCATATTATGTCCTTACCCTTTCTCTGTTGCTTTTACAGCCTAAATATCGTAGCCCTACTATGTCAATTAAAAATTTCTGCGTATTCGACATCCACCAGTCGAATAGCAATCATACTTTTGTTGTCTTCTTTATGGCTTTCTAATTCCGTGTCGTCACTCTTGTTGAGTTTGACAAAGCCAGTTAGTACAATCCATGAATCATCGCCTTTTTCTTCAATATTTCTATGATGACCCACCACATAATAATCTTCCTCACGAATATACAACTTTAGATTTGAGCCATTACGTAAATCCAACACATCTCTCCAGATATTATCGTTCGGCGTTTTATGGAACAGTTTCACCATTACTTGTGAAAACCATTTGGCACAAAAAATCCAAGAAACAAAAAATGCCAACAATGTTCCAAGCATTATGGAAATTCCAGACTTTCCCCACACTGAATTCTTAGTGAATCCGAGAAAAGGAATATTGGCTAATAAATCCGCAATTGACAAAAGGACATAGCTCACAACACATGATAAGATAGTTTGTGACTCTGCTCGTATCTCTTTTGAGCAAAAATATTTAAACACCATTATGGCCCACAGACCAGGAATATAATATTGTAGTAATAATGGTATATTTTCAAGAATTTTCGAAATTGTTTTCAAATCAATCACCTTCCTGCGCAGTTGTCACATTGTTAGTGGTGTCAGCAGCCTTTTCCTCTGAAGGCTTTCCCAGCATCCGATTCATATCGAGCGGCTTTGTCGCGTTTGACTGTAAGGAAAAGTCCATTGTTTTAGGCTTTTCATTGCTCAGATTCTTAAAAGTATCTTTTTCAGAGCTCATATGTATTCTCCTTCTTTAGTTATAAAAATATCGTTTTAAGTTTAATCATTCATGACTATACACATATTTATTTTATGGTTCCGTTTAAAACACCTTTTTCTATAAAATTTTGAAATTCACATAATTCCTCAGCTTTGATATAGTACCCCAGATTTGTCATTATGCTCGTGTTTGATTCAACAACTTGCTTCGACGTAGGTATTGTCTTAACGACAATTTCACCTCTTGCATCATATTGTGGACCCGCATAGAGTATTCCAAGTAGCAATATTCTAGATGTTCCAAGGCGGACGTTTCCATGTTTATCTCTATAGCTTCCCTCATTAAAAATAAAAATTGGTGATCCTGACGATCCTGGGAAACACGCCATGTCTACCAGACCGATTCCGTCATCATTAAAATCCACAGCTGGATGGGCGGATGTATATCCTTTTCTAAATATTGGATAATTGTTTCTGGTATCTGACAAACCGATTGGATATCCAACCATAACAAGTTCTTCTAATGCAGAAAGATCTTTTAGTTTTTCTTTTGTTGCCATGATACTTTCATCATTTGCCATGAAAAAGACATCTTTCCCATATGCTTGCTTAACCATTTCAAATACTGGATTAACAAATGTGAAGCACAAGTCTTTTGTCGAATGAAAATACCAGTGTGCATTCATTTGAACGCCAGCACTGTTGTTTGATTCGCCATTTTCGTCCCTTAAATGCAAGTGAAATCTAACATTCTCATCCTGTTTATGATTAACCACATGCTTATTTGTGATAATAGTAGGATATATATTTTCACCAACCTTGAAATTATAAAAGAAGCCTGTTCCCATTCCTAATTCTGTTTCTAAGCGAACCGTATTAAACATCAACTTTTCCGAAATAGACTCTGGTTTCATTTTCACGGCCTCCAAATATTATTTTCTTCACATCTCAGCCAATCTTAAGATTGTTGCCTGCTGCTCACCATGGAGAGGTGTGCGTTTTCCTAGCAGCTACCGTGTGGGATAACCACACGGCCTTTTATCCAATTATACTACTGCCTTACATATTTCTCCAGTTAATTCTCACCTTTTTCTTTTGCCGACTTTTCCAAATTTTCCATGTATTTTTTAGCATCTTTCATAAAGCTGATGGCAATCATCACAATTACTGCGCCAATCGGAAATGCCGCAACAATACTCACTGACTGAAGATTTTTCATGGAACTTTCTGCGAACAGTAAAGCAATCGGAAGCAGAATCAACAAAATACACCACATCAACTGAATCCCCTTATTCGGTTGTTCATTATCCCCTAACCTGTGATAGCTGTAACAGGATGCCGTTAAAGCAATTGAATCAAAAGAAGTCGCATAGAAAGCAATCATCGTTAACAGAACAACTACCATGATAACAGGTGCGCCCGGCATCGTTTTGATGATAGACACAATCATGCCATACAGATCTCCGCTTTCCAGATACTGTGCAATGAAGTCAGCCTTTCCAGTTACTTGCATTCCCATAGAATAGTTACCAAGCACGATAAAACTCGTCAACGTAGAGCCAACACCAAATATGTAACCACCAAGAATTGTCTGACGAACTGTTCTGCCACGAGAAATACTGCCTATAAAGAACGGAGCAGCCACACACCAGACCATCCAATAAGCCCAATAATAAATCGTCCAGTTCTGTGGAAAATTAGATGTACGAAGCGGATCAGTAAACGTAGACAGATCAACAAAGTTCTGTATCATCCGGCCAAGAGAAGAAAAACCAGTTTCAATAATATACCGTGTTTCTCCACCAAACAGCAGTACAAAAGCAATCAGACCAAAGAACATATAAATACAAATATTTGCCAGCTTGCTAATTCCCTTGAATCCATGCAACAAGGAATATGTATATACAGCGCAGGTAATCAGAAGAATAATAATGTTGATCACAGTACGACTAACGGCAATATGGAACAGTTCACTAATAATGGTTGCCATCAGCGGTGTTGCCACGCTAAATGTGGTAGCAGTACCAGCAAGAAGTGCAAACACAGCTAACAGGTCAATAATGCGACCTGCCCATCCATCTGTATGCTTTCCAAGAATCGGACGGCAAGCCTCGGAATATTTCTGACGGTTTCTTTTTCTTACATGAAGCATAAAGCCAAAGGCAACAGCCAGTACCAGATAAAATCCCCAAGGAATAAAGCTCCAATGGAACAAAGGATATACGCCTGCCCAATCCTGGATACTACCCATCTCTGCCAGATGTGGATCAGTTGCATACAGCACCCACTCCGAGAACGAATAGAACAAAATATCTGCTGCAAGACCACAGGTAAACATCATTGACCCCCATGCAAAAAAGGAATACTTAGGCTTTTCATTCTGTTCACCAAGGACGATGTTTCCATACTTGGAACCAGCAATATACAGCGAAAAAATAAAAATCCCTAATCCAATTACCAGATAATAAGTACCGAAAGTGTCACCAAAGAAAAAACGAATCTGACTCAGCACTGTATTAGATTGTTCTGGTGCAAAAAAGAAAAGAACACACAATGCAATTACGATTGCCAAAGGCACCAGTGTTATCATCCAGTCAATTTTCCCATGTTCTTTTTTCGTATTCATTTACTTTTCCTCCGCATATTTTTTGTAGCTGGCATCCAGAGCAATTAGTTCACTCAGATTATCCACCTCTATAATATCGTCCTTATTCATAGGACTGATACCCAATTGATACTCCTCCAGATAACAGAACATCACCACATCATCCCAGTAGATTTGCCGGTTCTTCTTTTGTTCAAATTCAATTTCGAGATGTCGTTTCAGTTTTTTTCCATCCTCTGCAGTCCAGCGAGAAATACTGTACAGCTGCCATCCCCCTTTTCCCCCTGTCCGACTACATGCCGTAACAATGCCATTCTCGACAGTCTGAAGCCACTCATCCGTTTCAACATCTGTCCAAACACTGTTATAACCAGAGCGTTCAAATTCCGGTGCTAAAATTTCTGAATTATAAATGATCTGATCACCATCCAGAATAATTGCATTCTCAATATGCTCTCGCGCCACATAAAGTGAAGAGATATTGTTGCAAGTATCATAGTATGGATTTTCAATCAGCTTAACACCAGGATACTCCTTTTCAAGTATCGCAAACTGTTCTTTCAGATAGCCGACAACAATATAAATCTCATAGATTCCGTTTTTATGCAGACCATCAATGACTGTGTCAATCATTCTCGTCCCATTCACTTTGATTAGCGGTTTCGGTGTTGTTAACGTTATCGGATGCATTCGATTTCCTAATCCCGCAGCCATAATGATGGCTCGTTCTACTTTTTGCATTTACTCTTCCTCCCCTTGTTTCTTCAGTTCTTCTTTAACAATTCGGTAGTAGTCTTTTGCATATCGGAACTGCCGAAGCGAATACTCACCAAACTCTACACCGAGATTTCTCTTGTACTCACACCAGTTACTCCACAGCAGACCACAAGCAGCAATGTAACAATAAATCTTGATTCTGGTCTCATCACTACAGCCTTCCGTAAAATAGGCTGCAATCAAGCGATCAATCTGACGTTTATTATAAAGAGAATATATACAGAACATCGCAACATCCACATGAGGATCTTGCATTCCCGCATACTCCCAATCAATCAGTCGAATTTCTTCTTTTCCATCTTTCTCCACAAACAGGAAATTATCTGGCACGGCATCGATATGGGTCAGAACTTTTTCTCCAGCATGTGCATCAATATAAGGCTTTAGTGACAGAACATTTGCTTTTGTTTTTTCATAGTCCTTATAAATAGAAGGTGTCCCCTCCCATAGCGTTTCATAGAACTCCATCTGTCCGAAAATATCAAACTCGTGGTTTACTTTCAATTTCAAGTCATGGAACGCATGTAGCCGCTTCATACACTTTTTAACATCTTCATAATTCAAAGGATCACATACTCTCGCGCCTTCCAAGAATTCCGTGATTTTATAGCCATTTTCCGGGTTGATATATGCAATATCATCGCAAATGTGTTTCCCGTCAATGGCCTGATAAACTGCTGCCTCCTGACGACGATTAATAAGCTGGTCGGTTCCCTCTCCCGGAATACGCATGATATATTTCTTTTCTTTGCAGGTAAACAAGAAAGACCGATTTGTCATGCCTTTTTTCAAAACGGTAATATCTGTAACTGCTTCAGGCTTTGCTTCTAGGGTTTCGCAAATCACCTGAATTGCATCTGTTTTAAGCTGATTAGAATCACTATCAATTTCTCGTAATTGCTCATAGGTATTAATTTCTACGACATCCGCTGAATGAACCACACGCGCCACAACAATCATCCGATCCTTGTTATAAAGTGCTTCTTCCCAGAAGGCTCCATCATACTGCTGATTTTCGCAAAGTTCATCAATGCGTTCTGCAACTGTGTCTGCATCCTCTTTCACCAGATAGCAGATACCAATCATTGCATTTCCGCCAGAACTTTCCGGCACAGTTACCAGTTCCATCTTACGGTTAACTCGAACATTGCTCTCGTTGTCCACAAGATCACTGATCATATACCAAGAGTACAGTTCATGGCGATGGAATGGATTTCTGTCACACCAAATATCACAAGGAATAATGTAAGCATTCTCCAAGTGTTCTTTTACAAGTTTGACCGAATGTAGATTGTTCTTTGTAGCGTAATCAGCATTTACTACAAGTTCTACACCATACTCATCAATCAAATACTCGTATTTTTCTTTCATGAAGCCTACGACTACATAGATTTCTTTAATCCCCACTTCATGAAGCTGCTTGATAATACGCTCGATTAACGGCTCACCATTGACTTCCAGAAGACCTTTGGGCATTTCTGTATTGATGGGAACCATACGCATTCCAAATCCTGCTGCCAAAATAATAGCTCGCTGTGGGGTTTTCTGTTTGAATTCTGTTATTGCTTTTACTGTTGGTCGAATCGAGTCGTCCAGATAATCAGCCTTGATAAGTTCTTTAAGTGAACGATTAACTACTCCTAAAGAGTGACCAGATACTTCGGCTAATATGCGCTGATTTATAAAAGGTTCAATTAGCAATGCGTTCAAAATATCACTTTCTTGTTTGTTCATGTACTTTCCTCTCTTTCTTATCGTGAACGCTCTTGTTGTCAAAAACCTGTTTCTTTCATAATGGGTCCGGTTTTCAATGTAATAAACGATTTTCTTATAATATATAGACTAATCTCTTAAAGAAAAGTACTACGTCATTTAATGTATTAATACAGCCATTCGACTATGTTATCAAATAATTATCGTTTTAAAAACCAAGATACTTTTATATCAAGAAACAGGTCATTCAATTTCACAGAAATTTTACAGCACTGCTTATCTAAACATTATTGCTAACGCACCCAGTGCTTCCAACTGTGCTACAATTAATTTCAACTATCGTTTTAGGCATCACTGTCACTTTCCTTCTCTAACCGCCATTTAACACTGTCCATAATAGGCATTCGGTCCATGTTTTCTCATATAATGCTTATCAAGAATATATGTTTCCATTTCAGCCTTCGGATTTAGTGCTAGCGTCTTTAAATCCATCTCTGCTACTTTTTCCAGCACAACAGCATTGTATACTGCATTTTCCGGACTTTTCCCCCATGCAAATGGTCCATGATTTTTTACAACAATTCCAGGAATCGCCATTGGATCATATCCACCATTATCTATTGTTTCAATAATCACTTTACCTGTATTTGCCTCGTAATCTTCCATAACCTCTTGTTTTGTCAATTCACGAGTGCATGGAATATCACCATAGAAATAATCTGCATGAGTCGTTCCCAACGCAGGAATTGCAATACCTGCTTGGGCAAAGGCCACAGCATTTACAGAATGCGTATGGACTATTCCTTTTATACTTTTGAATTTTCTATATAATGCCAAGTGTGTTTTGGTATCAGATGATGGATTCCATTTTCCCTCCACTCTTAAGCCACTTTCAATGTCAACTACAACCATATCATCTGGACTCATTTTATCGTATTCAACACCAGATGGCTTAATCACCATATATTTTCCATCGCTGGATATCCCACTAACATTTCCCCATGTATAGATAACTGCACCTCGTTTTACCAATTCAAGATTGACATCACACACACTAATTTTTAAATCTTCTAACATTTTAATCACTCATCCTTCAAATACGCCAATGTTTCTGTAAGCCCATCTCTAAGCGTAAATTTTCCATTCCATCCAAGTTTTTGCAATTTTGTATTATCCAAAATGCAATTTTTTGAACGCGAAAAACCTTTTTCTTCTATCTCGTCTGGCAAATCAAATACCACCGTTGTCCCTGCTATTTCTGCACACATTTTTGCAACTTCAGCAATAGATGCCACTGATTTTTCATTTGAGATGTTATAAATTTCACCATTCTTACCAGCAGACAAAATTTTAAATATTGCGCTTGCAGCATCAACAACATAACAATATGTTCTTCTTTGGTCACCCTTACTTTTTAGGATTATATTTTCACCATTTAACGCATTTCGTATAAACTGTGCATGGGCCTTACTATCCGCTTTCATCATAGTTGGGCCATATACGCTTGGCAATCTCGCAATAACTGCATTGATTCCAAATTCTTCAACATAGCTTCTAACCAGAAGTTCACAGCATCTTTTACTTTCAGGATAACCATTTCTGAGAATTGTCTGATCTATCATTCCGCTCATATTTTCAGAATAAATGTCTTGTCCATTCAATTCTCCATAAACTTCAAACGACGAAGTCAGAATCATTTTGGTGATTTCTTTGTGACTCACGCAATAGTCTAAAATATTTTTATTCCCGATAATATTGGTGAGTATTGTTTCAACAGGTTGCGTAGCATAGGACTTAGGATCTGCATTGCTCGCCCCATGAATAATATAATCATACTTAATTTCTTTATCCAAGGGATTCATAATATCCTGAACAATCGGTATAACCGCCGTCCCAAATCTCTTTTCAAGTTTTTCTCTGCTTCTACTAAGTGCATATATTTTTATCCCGGTACCAAATTCTTTATTTGCCACCAGCAAAGTATCTATTATGCACGATCCAATTAGCCCGGTTGCCCCAGTCACCAGAATTGATACATTTCTTAAGTCAATTGCTTTAGCTGTTTCTCTTATACTCTCTTCATACATTAGTGCATCCACTCGTCTTTCTTAGCCATCAATAGTGCTTTGAAGATTTCAATGTCCTCAGATGTTGTAAGTTTTAGATTTTTCTCAGACCCCTGCGACATATAAAGTTTTCTTCCAAGTTCAATGTACATCGTACAAGATGCAACAGAATTTGTAATTCCCTTATCAAGTGCTTCCTTATGTGCGTCACAAATATCCTTAAAAAAAAAGGCTTGCGGCGTCTGTGTAATTTTAAGATTATCTCTTGGAACCTGCTCCACCGTAGAAAGTGCATCATATGTTTTAAGCATCGCCGCCGTACATGGCACAACAGTGATTGCATTCCCATACTGTCGGCAGACTCTTATATTGTCCGTAATAACATCTGCACTAACCATCGGTCTGATTGCATCATGAATTAAAACCACATCATCATCATTTTTATATCTTTCCGCAATATCGTATAATCCATTTCTAATTGAATCTTGACCATTTTTTCCGCCAGAAACAACATTCTCCAATTTTGAAATGCCAAACTGCTTGGCATATGCTCTTAAAACATCATGCCAGCCATCCAAGCACACTACCTCGATTGCATCAATCTGAGGATGCTTTTGGAAAGCTTCCAATGTATAAATTATGACCGGTTTATCATGAACATTAATAAATTGTTTGGGTATATCTTGTCCCATTCGAGCACCAACACCACCAGCAATAATCAGCGCAATATTCTTCATAATTGTTCTCCTTTATACATCCAAATCTGTAGTTTTTGCATGAAATTTCTTTCTAATGCTTTCTGATCCCGGAAGTTTTCTAATAAAATTTGCCACTCTAAATCTAGCAATTGACTTCATACCCAGCATATGAGCCTTCACTGGGTTCATCCCATTTTTTATCGAAATTTCAACGCCTTCAGGAACAGTTTGTTTTACATAAGTACGTTGGTTAACACCGCCCAATCTCATCATCGCCAAATCTTCATTTAAATATTGAAATTTAGCACCTGCCACATACATTCTTAGCAGCAGGTCACGATCCATTTGGCACTTATATTTCAAATCAAATGTTCCATATTTATCATATGCAGATTTTTTCACAAAAGTTGCGGGATGAACAACTGCCATCCTTTTTCTCATAACTTCTAGCGAATCAGCTGGTTTGCAACGATAGTTTACTTCTCTCCCCCCAAACATAATTGCGTTTCCATAAATGACATCTGTTTCCGGTTTAATGTTCTTTGCAATTATATTTAGCGAATTATCTGTTAGCATATCGTCCGAATTGATTATTCCAATCAATTCACCTGATGCAATCTTAATTCCCTTATTAAATGCATCGCTAATACCTTTATCTGGTTCGCTAATCCACTTCGTTACAATGTTCGAATATTTTTTTACTATATCCAAAGTAGCATCTTTTGAACCGCCATCCACAATAATATACTCAAGATCCTTATAATTCTGTCGTGCTACACTTTGAATCGTATCTTCTAATGTTTTTTCACTGTTATATGTAATCGTTATTATTGAAATTTTCATTTTTCACTCCGTTATTTCCAGTATGCTGTAAAATGGTGATGTGAAACCTGCTTTTCTTTAGGGGGAAGTTTCATATAATCGCCATACATATTTGAAAGAACATGTTTATAATTTTTCGGCACACTATACGTTTTCCCTTCAAATTCAAGTTCTGCTGTTTCTGCAAAATCCTCACATGGAAAAACTTCTTTCATTCCATAAGTGAAAACTGATATGTCTGCAATTCTATTACAGGTAGCGTCATCATTATAAGATACTGCCAATTTTGTTATTTTTCTTATAATATGTTGCATTGAAATCGGCTTCAATAAAAAAGAACTCACCTTTAAAATCCAATTTTTCACGGCTGATCTTCTATCACTAACCGGAACCGATTTCAAAATAAGCATTTTGCGATATATATCTATCCTATGATTTAACTTCTTTAATTTCTTATCATCCGACGGCAGATTATCCATCGGAAAAATATCAACAAACACACCAATCGGCATGGCACAATTATTTTCTTCTTCAATAACTGTCGCTGTATCAATCACTTTTCCACTTGCGAGATAATAGTTTTTCTCTGTTTCTGCTGAAATAGCTTTTAACGTGTCCCGTCTCTGCTGATTAAATTCTGAAAAGAAACGATTATAATCTTTTCTCTTCATGCAAATGTCAACATCATCATCCCATGGTATGTATCCTTTATGCCTAACTGCACCAATTAGCGTTCCAGAAAACAAGAAATATTGTATTCCGTTTTTTTTGCAAAAATCATCTATCGAATCCAATATTTTCAATTGAATCATCTTTAATTCTTCTACGCTTATGTCTTTTTTCATTCGCCACTCCTCTTTTTCATTAATTCTCTATATGTGGTTGACCGTCAAAAGAGTACACCTTTCCTTCAAAACTATTTTCAATTTTTTAATACTGTGTTGGTTTTCGGGAGATGGCAGAGCCTTTTTCCTTGTCCTCCTATTATTTTATATCTTATTGTCAGCTGATGGGTTCTAGTATTATCCAAATGCCCTGGATAGCTATTAATATAACTGTATTCTTTTGGGAACAAAGCTGCTAAGAAATGCAATTTTCCATGTTTCTAATCTTTTTATCTCCATAAATCCCCTCCTTCTCATCTCTTATCTCACCTCAAAGTTCTGTTCATTAACATTATCAATTTATCTTTAATTTCGACCTATTCTCATTTTTTGCTTGTAAATTCCAGCACCTTTTCTCTATATTTATATAATATAGAAACAATGATAATAGCGAAAACAAAAATAAGCAAAGTCCTTAGCCATAAAAACAGATATGATATCGAGCTTAAAAATGCGAAAAATAAAACCACACCTGCTGGTCCCCATATTAAAAGTGTCTTAAATGGACACGGTCTCTTTTCTTCTCTCGATATACGCCTTACAAGCAGATAATGTATTATTGCATATAAAACATAGCACACAAGTGTTGTATATCCGGCGGCAGCCATACCGAACCTTTTAATAAAGATACTGTTTAAAATGATATTAAAAATCGCAATAATACACGAGGAAGCCATAATTGATTTCGTTTTTTCATAATAAAATGTTACAGTACTAACAAGGCTGTATAGCATTATAAAATACACACTCATACAAACCGGCGGTACCACCCAAACAGCTTCTTTATATTCGCTACCACCTAGCACATATATGCATTCAGGAGCAAATAATGTAAAGAAGAAACATACACAAGCCGTTCCAATCAAAATCTGGCTTGCAAGTTTACCAACTTCTTCTTCTTTGTGTGCGCTGATTTTTTGATAGGCCCATGGAGCAAACGAACTATCAATTGCAGTTGTAACAATATTGAGAACCATCGCTATTTGATATGCAACAGTGTACATTGCAGTCTGAGCACTGCCACAGATACTATTTATCATTAATCTATCTGCCTGATTTAAAATTTGTTGAGATAAATAATGAGGAATTAACGGCAAATTATAATTCAAAGCATATCTCCACGCACTTGGCCAAAAAAGTTTCTTCCCCCTATAAATAATTTTACAATATATAACCAAGTAGACAAGAACATGCACCAACACGGTTGTACATATTCTTGCATATGATTTGTGCTGTGGAAATAGAAAAACCGCAAATACGCTACCAACCGTACTTAAAAATGTAGATAGAAGCGTATAAACAACTACATTTTTATATTCAAATTCAAATTTATTTCTAATGGTCCACAGGGACATTGCTTCTGAAAAAATCATGTCTATAAAGAGCATAACTGTCAAGTCGCTGCTCATACCAAGTAGGCCTGAAATTTTTTTGCTAAAAAGCAGATATACTCCAAGCCAAAATAACAACATCAAGGTTGTGAGAACTAGTATTGATGAAGTGTATTCATTTCTCTGGTGTTCATAGCGTATCATGGCTTTATTGTATACGCCTGTTGCGAGCTGCAGAGTTAAAACTACTGTCAAAATACTAATCCATGAATTATAGACACTTACTACACCATACTCTTCGGCCGACATAATACGAGTGAAAATCGGTGTAGTTAAGAAAGCAAGACCTTTTTGAACAACACTACATAAAACAAACCAAATTGAAGCCTTCGCTTGAATTGGAATGCCCCTATACATTTCAATTATCGACTTATTTTTCATCATCATTTCTTCTTTTCAAATTTTCAAAATATTTCTTATATGATACTTCAGGATCAAACAACAACCAGTCTTCATGCCATACGCCACGTTTTTCTATCGGAGGATATATCATATAATCTCCATACATATGACGTAATATTTCGTCATAGTTCTGAGGGATGTTAACCTCAATCATTTCATATTTATGCCTTGTAATATAGCGCAAATCATCTATGTCGCACCAGTACAAATCCAACCATTTTATATCCTCAGTCATCATCGTCACACGATTTGTCGAGTTAGAATATCTCTGTAAAATTCTATCATAAGCGCTTACCAAAAAATCATATGAGACTATCTTTGATAATACCCTTTTCCCAATGCATAATAGCGTATCTCTAATATTTGGTTCATTTGATGGCTTATAATAATATAATTTACATAACTTCTGCACTATATTTCGTTCGGCGATTTGCCTATTCAATTTTTCTTTTGATTCTGTATATCCATCCAAGACATATATATCGATGTATATACCATTATTATAATTAGGATCCGAATTCCACTTGATAATACCGGTAGTTTCACTATTACGCAGTCTCGAATATCCTATAAAAAATTGTTGATCCGTTAGTGCATTTTGAAAGAAATAAGGATGTTTGAACTCTGTTTCTGCTACTTTAAGAAGCTTATCATATTCTTTTCTCTCCAAACAAACGTCAAAATCATCATCCCATGGAATAAAGCCATTATGTCTTATTGCTCCTAATAAGGTTCCAGCGAACACAGTAAATCTAATGCCATGCTTATTACAGACTCTTTCTAATTCATGGTATAAATCAAGTTCCACACTCCAAATTTTCTTTGTTTTCTCACTCACCTTATATTCATCAATGATTTCTTCTTTATAGAAATCTTCGTCAATCGATAAATTCATAAACTTATCTCCATCACACTTTTTCAAATTTATTTATCAGTACTTTATTATTCCAATCTAATTTAAACGAAAAGCAAAACGCAAGCATAATCGGAAAGAAAAGGCATGCTTCTGACATGTTTGAAATCAAATAAACAATCACTGAAGCATTCAAAATATATCTACTATTTCCTTTAACATTAGTAATCACCAAAATAAGTAAAATTATAGTAACTACTATTCCAAAGCTTATACTTTCTCCGATTAATCCACTCGATATATTTGCTATTCCTGCAGCACTAAACGCAAGGGACAGTTTTCTTGTACCATATCCATATCCCAAAATGGGTCTATTAAATATCAATGATATTCCCGCAAAAATATCATTTTTTCTAATCAGTAATGAATAATTACTTTTTTCAAATTTATTAACAATCACAGAGGAATGTAAAACCCCATATATTATGGCAGTCAATACAATTGGAATTAAAACAAATAAAACTTTTTTTATCTGCTTATTTGATATAAGATTCCAGTATCTAATTATTCCATTACTCATGAGGATTATTAAAATAATATATCCGGATGTCGACATCGTCATAAGAACAGATATAATATATACTACAAAAAATAGCACCTTTCTTCTTTTTTCTTTTTTATCATCGCCTTTACTAATATCATCAATCAGATACATTAAGGCAATATTGATAACAATTTGAAACATGCCCGGCTCAATATACAAACCACACAATCTATAAAAATTACCGTTTCTCCAGCTGACACAATGTCCAACTGCTAACGGAAATAACCTTCCATTTATATCAGTCCAATGATATGGTAATCCACCTAATATACATAGCATCTGAATTATTATAGCCACCACACAAAGTAATGCAGTCAAATTTTCGTAGCAGTATTTATACTCTTTATAAGACATGGATTTACAAGCAAACCACGTTCCTAACAAGTAAAGCATTTTTTGGACAACACCATTTATTGCTACTCCATCGTTAAAATGTATAACCGTACTTCCCAATATAAAGCATACAATTGCAAGAAACAGAACAACTTCATTGATTTGTATTTTCAGCTTTCCTTTCTCCTTTAAAACTGCATAGCTAACTGAATACATGACAAACAAAGGAATGAACAACGAATTATATTTTATATTAAATATGACTGTACCTGAGCACATCAACATGAACCATGTTAAAACATATGAACCTATGGCATTTTTATTTTTCACATCTATTATATTTTTCATTATTATATTTAACTCCGTATTCTTCGAGTACGACATCTTTCTTATAATATACGAATATCTGGATTTTCTAGTCAAACGTGCCCCCCCCCACCCCCACATCCATTGTCCTCTAGCACTCATAATTTATAACACTGCCCTATTCCACATATTTATTTTTCGCAAAAGTATGTTGTTTTAAGCCGAATCTCACTAAATGTTAGCCTCATACTAGACAAATAATTGTCTTGCTTAAAAGAAGTCTCTATTTTTTTTCTATTTCTTTTACAAACCTGTAAAACTTCTATATTAGGTTTACCCCGTATAACATCAAACACATCGACTGCTTTCGCATTGGTTTTCAAAACAATGCCATTCTCCGTACCTACAATATCCGGAATACCAGCGTGATCTGTGGTAATGATAAACATTCCATTGCCCATTGCTTCCAGAATACTAATAGGCTGACCTTCATTCGGGTATCTGGTAGGCAATGCAAAAATATAGCATTCCTTCAGCAGCTTTCTCTTTTCATCTCCGCCTACAATGCCGTGATATGTAACATACTCTTCCAGCTTATTGTCCTTTACATAGCTTTCAAAGTACTCTTTTTCGCTCTCTTCAAAAAACTTTCCTGCAAAGTCAAAATGGAATCGTTTCTCTCCGCCTGCGTCCACACGTTCTTTTTCTGCTTTCGCCATTTCAAGGACAAATGGGTAGCCTTTGCTTCTGATAAAATTGCTCAACCACAGGACATGAAGGATTTTCTTATTCTCTAAAGCATCCAATTTTTCTTCTATTTCTTGATCCGTGAGGAGATACTGGTCATCGACGCAGTTCTCCACAACAAAGATTTTGTCATCGTCTATCATTCCCTCAAAAATTTTCTTGAGAGACTTTGACAAAACAATTGCTCCAGCAAGTTTCTTGATTGCCTTATAATTTGCTTTCCGCTGCCAGCCAGCCATATCGTTATCTACTAACTGGCGGTAATACCCACCATGCAGATGAATCAGACATTTCTTGTGTTGCAATTCTAACAGCTTAAAAATGACTAAGTCCCGAAGATTTCCGCCACGTGTTTGACTGATTGTAAAATAAAACAAATCAGCCTTACTACGACTTATCTTCAGGAGATTTTTAACAAAATTCTTATTGTTGGTAATATCTACTTTTTCAAATTCAAATTCACCATTTGAGTCTACAGCGGTATTGAGTTCTGAATTGTACAGTGTTTCAACCGCTTTGGATAATCCGTGCATCGGAGGTGGAAACTGTGCAATAAAGCAGATTTTCTTTTTACTCATCACTTATTGCCCTCCAACCTCTTAATAATCTTCGCCGGGTTTCCAGCAATCACACAGTTATCCTCAAACCTTCCAGCAACCACAGCACCGGCACCAACAACGCAGCCATCGCCCAGCACTGTGCCCTTCAGTATTATCGAATTGCACCCAATGAAGCAATTCTTGCCGATTTTGATTTCTCGGCTCGGCACCAAATCACTGTCACCACCGTTTTCATCTCGAAGCAGTTTGTTTCTCGTCTCTGCCTCGATTGGATGGAAGTCGTTGTCGAGAATCTTGCAATTACCGCCGATGCAGGTTTTTTCACCAATCGTGATCTTCTTCCGAGCGTAAATGGTTGCTCCACTTATTCCCACATTATCGCCAATTTCAATCTCAGCTCCCGGAGCGCGGGTGACAATAATCGTCCGGCTGTAAAGACCAACTAGATTGCTTAAGAAGCTGCTCTTAATCGTGACGTTCTCACCAATCTTCAGCTTGGCACCACCTTTGTTGAAGATAATCGGCACCCCCTTCAGCAAGAGGTTCTTTCCATATTCAACTTTTGTCATCTTCATAACCAGCTTGAACCAGTTACTGTTCATACCTCTCGCCTCCTTTACAGCTTCAGAATTTCTTCTGCGTACTTTCTCACCGACACATTTCTGGTCAGATTCTTTTCCAGATTCTCACGACCTCTGGCTCCCATCGACTTCAACTCACTGTTTCCCGCATTCTCGATGAACCAGCGGATGTTCTCTTCGACCTTGTCATACTCACCCGGCTCACAGCAAAGACCGCCATGTGTATCTTCAATCAGGCAGCGAACCTCAGAGCCTGACTCCAGAACCCCTAAAATTGGCTTCGAAGCGGCCATTATGCCGTATGCTTTTGACGGGCAGGACACGCCTTTGATGCCTTTTGCGTTCACGCACCAGTGAACATCACCAGCGTTCAAAGAGTAAATAAGGTCAGCCTTATCCTGGTACGGAATGAAAACCACATTATCCATGTGATGCTCCTTCACATAGAGCACCAACTTATCCAGTACGGAACCGGCACCAACAAAAGCGAATACAACCTCTCGCCCATCGGCAGTCTTGGTACCCGGCTTGATTCTCTCCACAACCTTGATCAGATTCTCAAGGTCATAGTACAAACCAATATTGCCGGAGTACATAATGACAAACTTGCCATCCAGCCCGTATTTCTTCTTGAAGGCCAGAACCTTCTCGTTATTCTCACCCAACGGATAGATTTCGTTCTCATCGATCCAGTTGTTGATCATAACGGTCTTAGGAACTTTCTTTCCCTTGAAACGGTTCTCCACCGTCTCCACCAAATCTCGGCCGACTGTGATCACAAGGTCGCTGCGCCTACAGCTGAACTTGTCGAACCACATCATGGCGTCTGTGATAAGTTTGCTCTTGGTGTAGCCAACAGCCAGCACCTGCTCCGGGTTGAAGTCCTGAATGTTGTAGATGTACTTCGCGTGCTTCAACCATTTGCCCCAGACACCCAGCAAACCACCGAGGATCGGAGGCTGGGAAATAGAAAACACATAATCCATCTTTCCAACCTTGAAGGTTGCCCCCATTGCCCCAAAGAAATAGGAGACAATGTTCTTCACACGGCTCTTCTTGTTGGTCTTACTGAATTCCGGCACTCGGATTCGCAGAACTTTCACACCGTTGATTTCTTCTTCGTAATACTTCTGCGTCTTATATTTATCTTCAATAGTTCCAAGGTAGCTAGGAACCACGCAAATCACCGTGATATTAAATTTGTCCAGCATACCCTCCGCCAACTCACGGAGAATCTGCCCCGTTGACGCAGTATCTGGAATATAGTAATGAGCATAAATCAGGAGTTTTTTCTTATTTGACATTCCGCTATATTCCTCTCACAAGTTTTTATATCTAACCACCAATGCAGTACACCAGCGAGTCTTATCTATACAAAGCAGTGTGTTCATCACACTGTAGTTATCATTTTTCTCACAGTGGGCATCTTTTTTCCGACCACCACTGAATCTTTTATGTAGACCTGTTATGGGCTACTCACCTATTTTTCCTCAACTGAAACTTTATGGTAGACACCTTCATACCAACTCACTGACAAAGTGCTGTGTCTTATTGTCATAACTCGCAGTCGAACTTACCCATTTTTCAAAGTGTTGACCCTTATTGTCATAACCTTCATATCAACTTACTTTGTTAAAACTGTACAAGTTCATCTCTTCCTCTTGTTGCAACATGAACAATCATCTACCCCTCACTACCTCTAATTCCCCAGAAAAATGCAGTTATCATGTCCATCTCTCGTCTGCAATAAACTTTTCCAGAAAAATAGATTTTGGGCTTTTCAACTCTTTCAACCTCCACCTCTAATTCTTCGGAAAAATGAAGGTATCATGTCCGCACCTTGCTCTGCAATAAAACAGGCTCGCAGTAGGGGTATTTTGCATAAGTTTTATACGCCACCGTAGACCATCATGCCGCAACTGAAAGTTTGAGGTAGACATTCGATGTGCTATATTTCCCTTTATTTCTATTACCATACAAACTCCGCGTCCCAGACATCCACTCCAGAGTCCTGGTAAACATCCAACAATTGTGCTCTTAGCATTTCCTTACTAACACCTTTTTTCAAAATTACTTGCAAGAATCCGCCCCCACCGGCCCCAGAAATAAATTTCCCATCAATCAAATCTTCACAGCTTGCAAAAATCTGATCAATGCAGGTATTGGTTGAGCCAGCATCCAGCTTCTTGGACACTTCCCAATGTTCATTCAGCAGTCTGGCAAAAGCATTTACATCTCCCTGTTCCAGTTCATATCGCATCATGACAGCCAGATGTTTCATCTCTTCCAACGCTTCTTTTGATTCTTTTTTTCCGCCGATATAGTTTCCGACTACATCTCGCAGCAGATTTCTTGCCAGACGACGTTGTCCGGTGTAAATAAGTGCAAATCGTTCCTGAAGCTCTGTCTTTGTAGCTGCATCTAAATCCAGATATTCCACTTTCAGCTTCTGCTTCATACCAGGTCTTGAGGTGATATATTTAATACCGCCTGTAAGCCCTCCAACCTGGTCCTGCCAGCCGCCACCAGTACTCATAATCTGTTCCAGATTCAATACCAGTTCATATATGTCAGAATCACTCCAGCTTGTGCCCAGGAATTTACCCAGAGCACGAACACAGGCTCCTGAGAGGATACTGCTTGTGCCAAGTCCGGAGCCTTTTGGAACTCCTTTTACACGAGTGGACATATAGAAGCCACCGCCCATCTCATCCAGGATTTTTTCCAGATCAGCTTCACCTTCCATAGGGATAATTCCACACGCAATCAGTGCTGCTTTATGAAGGGCAAAGGAATCGTAAGGATTATGACAATCCTGAATTTCTGCTGCAGTTGTCACAACACCATGTGCATCCAGATCGAGACTTGCAAATTCAATATGTTTTTCTGGCAGCTTTCTTAATTCCACTTCAATTGGTTCCTGTCCATTCAGCAAAATTGCAGCATTTAATACAACGCCTCCTTTTTCATTACAATATGGAGGAGTATCGGTCCAGCCACCTCCCCAGTTCACACGAACCGGAAGGCTTACTTTTACCTGATTTTCTGCAATCTTATATTTCTTTACCTGATTTACATTACTTGCCTTAAATATTTCCTGCTGGATTGTGGCAAAGCATTTCTGCTCTATCTGGTCGTAGCTGGTTCCATGAAAGTTCTTTTTCATAAACTTCATGGAACGGGAAATGCTGTATAAAACACGGATTTTCTCTTCAAATGGCAATTCTTTTTCTGCCATTTCCATAAGCATGTCAAACTGTTTTTCATCCAATTCTGTAATGCCAAATGTTTTCAGAGAATCTACATAATGTTCTCCAGCACGTAACCGATTCAGGAAACGCTCTATAAGGATTCGGTTTTCCAGTTTTTCTTCCCATGGAACCAATACAGAAGCATCTGCTATCTGGAAAGATTCTTCCAGAGAATAACGTTTCAGAGACTTCCATTCTGCAACCTTCACTTCGTCTGCTTTTTCAGAACTCATTCTATGAAGAAGCAATGCCCAGGAAACAGCTTTTTCCTGGCTATCTGCAACCGGATAAAGCTTCGCTTTCCACAAAGAGTGCTCTTCACTTTCCCAGATATCTTCTGCCTTTAAATTATTTAAATTTATAAAGCTCTGTAAATCTCCGTCAAGGAAGCTGCCTCTTTCTTCCAGTGTTTTTTTGGGATTATCTTTAATTCCATATCCTCTTACGATATATCTCTTTTCGCCATTCTCTCTTTTTAACGCAACTCCATGCAGTACCATGGATGGAACCGTTACATCTTTAAGCTCCAGCTGTGAAATCACACAGTCTTTCTCTAAAACGGTATTTCCTCTCAGCCAGCTGTTTTCCACATAACATTTATCAGCCAGTTGTACTGTTCCCTCAATAAGAGCATTATGTACTGCTGCTTGTATTTTTTTCTCAGATTTATAATTGGTAAACACCATTGGCTTCCAATCCAGATATTCATAATCTGCAATCTCATCTGTTAAAAGAGCCAGAAGCTCCCTGGTTGTTCCAAAATGAATAAATTCAGCAGGAGAAAGGCAAATCAGCTTCATTCCGAATGAATGCAATGCTTCCCATATTCTGGTACGACATTCAGTTAGTTCTTCACAGAAGGTTCCTTCTGGCTGCTCTTTGTAGTACTGTTCCAGTGTAGAATCTTCAGCTAATGGATAAAGAAAATCTCCATATAAACTAATTCGTGATTTTTCATTGACAAAACGGGCGTATTTTTCTGCATCGATTTTGCCATCTGTCTGAACCAGTGATAATAGAGCATTCATCAGGTTTACATCAAACAAAACTGCGCCTGTATCCAGGTCTACATTTCCATGGGTATTTACAGCCCCTAATTTTTCCAGGGTTTCAATGGATTGTTTATGAAGGAATTTTTTTACATAGTCTTTTCCATTATTCAGGAATACGCCATGATCTTTTCCCACATCTACCGGAGATTTCATGGAGATTGCTGCGGCACCATGAAACTGTGCATCAATCTGTAATGGATTAAACAAAAGAAGGACATCACCTGAAAGTACCAGCATTCCTTCACGAAAGCGCGATG
>UMJU01038367.1_pt1 | contig 42344 bp, 36 predicted proteins | sample 1966161 | NCBI WGS metagenome assembly UMJU01 (sample SAMEA4836156, study PRJEB28245) | human gut metagenome | biome: gut microbiome; material: fecal sample | place: Denmark | collected 2008 | reverse complement strand
ACCAATGCTCTGCCAACTGGTCTGCATCGCTCCGCTTCCATTCAGATAATACCATTTGCCTCCTAAATATTGCCAGCCTGTTAACATTGTCCCGGAAGCATTCAGATAATACCATTGTTTTCCCACATACTGCCAACCTGTTGTCATAATTCCTTCTGCATTCAGATAGTACCATTTACCTCCCAGCCACTGCCAGCCAATCAATGCCGCTCCACTGGAAGTATGATAGGACCATTTACTGCTTTGCAATACCCAGCCAGTTCGCATATATCCCCTACTATCAAATACATACATAGCACCATTAATCATTTTCCGACAACTCGTGAAATAACTACCATCGCTTAGTTCATACCACCATCCAATATTATTCCTTTTCCAGATACCTGTTAATTTTTCTATACTTTTTATGTTAATATGCCCGCAGTCTACACATTTTTGCTCTTGTTTTCCCTCACTATCATATGTTGGTTTCTCGACAACTCTCCACTCACTATATGTATGCTCTTTTAAAGGAATTCTCTCTTCGCTTCCTGCTTTTGATTCTCCGCAAATAATACAATGAATACTTTGAATGCCTTCTTGGGTACAGGTTGCTTCCTTATCCACCATCATTTCGCCAGAATACTGATGGGCACACTCTGTACTTCCATCCACTTGTCCAGCTATATCTTCTTGAACCAGCGCCTGTTCTGTAACACGAACATCCTCTGCTTGTACAACTCCTCTCTTTACCGGAACAGCAAGAATACATATCAGAATTAACAGCATTCCTACAAGTACTTTTCTTATATTTGACAACTTCATATTTCCTCTTATCTCCTAATACTAAATGTAATGTTTGTATTTTTATTTTGGATAAATACAAATCTTTGTTTTTAAATCAATATTTCTCATAATTGTAAGCAATGAATTTTTATCAACAGCAATGCAGCCGCCTGTATAAGAATAATTGCCTGTACAATGCATGAAAATTGCTGAACCCTTCCCATAGGTACAGGATGAATTAAAATCTGTAAAAAGTCCATAATCATAAACACCCTTATAATCTATCAAATGCTCTCCTCTACAGTTGTGTGGATATTGATTGATATTAATTAACCTGTTGTAATAAGCTTTATCACCACACCAGTAATGGGAAGAATTAACTTGAGTATAGTTCAGATTAGTTCCCGGATTAGCTTTAATTCCAAATCCTCCAGTAATATTAAATGTTCCAGTTGGTGTTCTTTTATCCCCTTCTTTTACTTTATCAATACCATTCCGTCCCACATACCCATTACAAGAAAGAATCTTTGACCAATTTCCATTTTGTTTCTTATAGAATTGTACATTGGCTCTTGTTCCACCTGTATGTTGAACAAAAATCAATTGATTCACAGATGAGTTATTTTTATAATCGTCCAGCAACGTTTGCCATCTGTCAATTTTCACAGTCGACATCGCACATTCCGGACCTCCGTACTTATCATTAGCTTTGAAGAAATAATACCATTGTCCACCAATAGAATGCCAGCCCGTCACTGCTGCACCACTTCCATTTAAATAATACCATCTTCCGGATAAATATACCCAACCACTTTTCATAGCACCGGAGTTGTCCATATAATACCATTGATTACCTACATACTGCCAGCCTGTTATCATAGCTCCCGTAGCATCCATGTAATACCATCTGTTTCCTACACACCGCCAGCCTGTTACCATAGCTCCGTTTCCACTTAGATAATACCATTTTCCTGATGAATATAGCCATCCAGTCATCATAGATCCTGAGCTATCCAGATAATACCATTTGTTTCCCACATACTGCCAACCCGTCTGCATTACTCCATTTCCATCCAGATAGTACCATTTGCTTCCCACATACTGCCAGCCCGTCTGCATTGCTCCGCTTCCATCCAGATAGTACCATTCATTCCCTATATATTGCCAGCCTGTCTGCATTACTCCGCTTCCATTTAGATAGTACCATTTACTTCCCACATACTGCCAACCCGTCTGCATTATTCCTGTAACATCCATGTAATACCACTTATTTCCTACATATTGCCAACCTGTAACTGCAGCTCCAAGAGATTGATGATATGTCCATTTTCCAGACTGCCATGCCCAACCTACTTGCATATAGCCTCTGCCATTAAATGTATACAAAGCACTGTTAATATTTTTTCTACAATTTGAAAGATAGCTACCATCACTTAATTCATACCACTAGCCAACTTTATTTTGTTTCCACGCACCAGTTAGCCTTTCTATGACTTGTGTATTAATTACTCCACATCCCATACATGTCTGCTGTTTTAGTCCCTCTTTATCAAGAGTTGGTTTCTCTACTACCACCCATTCTTCATATGTATGTTCATGTGGCGGGTTATTTTCTACTAGTTGAGCCTCTGTTCCCTCTTCTTCCTCTAATACTAATCCTTCGTTTTCTAAACCACTGCATTCTTCACTACTCTCTTCCGCATGTGTAATCATTGTTTTTTCGGACAGTGTAAAGCATCCAATTAAAATCAACGTAATTATAACCAATTTTTTAACATTTACAAACTTCATAATCCCACCTCATTTCACCGTTTTATTGTATTAAATTATACCATGTCAGCCTTATATTTGTCCATGTTTGAGAAAATTTGAGAAAATTATAACCACAATAACTACCAGCATAGTAGACCAAAAGGAAATACGATGATATACTGATTTTTATAAAACAAGCATCCGGAAATCAATTTGGAGGTTCGAAAAAATGAAAAAAAGGATAATATTAATAACATCTGTCGGAATAATTCTAGTAATCGGCTTATTGTATGTTCGAACGAACACTCAAAATTCCACTGACAAAAATACTTCGTACAAATGGGGAAATTATCTCAATAAAAATTCCAGCGAAACCTCGAAACCATTGACCGATACAGAGATTTATGCCAAGGGAAAAAATGCCACAATTAGTGTGCAAGAAATGAAACAGGCCATTTATTTCTTTGAAATACAAGGGAATAGTAAAAAAGATGCCGAAAAACTGGCATATGAATATATGAAAAAGTCAGCCGCACTATATGCTGAAGCTATAGAAAAAGGATATAATGTAACAGAGGAGGAAGTCAAAACTCAGGTGGAAGAGTTGCAATCATTTATGGAAGATGATAGTTTAGATGAAACGTCAAAAAATCAGGTTCAAAGTGTGATAGAAGGTTTTGACAGCGAAGAGGAATATTGGGAATATGAAAGGCAAGTATATCAGAAGTTGTTAACATCCGAAAAATATGTAAGCGATTTACAAAAAGAATTTTATAGCACTTCCAGTCAGAAAGATTGGAATACATATTTTGAAAACTATAAAAATCAGTTAGTTGAAAAAGAAAAGTTCCAAATAGTTAAAGAGTCATAATGGTACGAAGTCTTGCAAAATAACTTATTTGGGAGATTTAAAACAAAGAGGTAGTCCAACATTGACAGCAGCACCAAAATCTTTCTTAAAAAACGTTTAGTGAGTTCTCGTCTTAGTAACTGTTATATATAAACGAAGGGTGAAAAGCCTATCTTTCAAGCCTTCCACCCTTCATTATCATAAATGAATCTTATTTACAGACTTTTTCATAGTCTCCAAAATTTAGAGTTTAAAATTCATTATTACTTGACACTCTCTGCCTAATCACCTCTAATACAGTTACTACTTACAGTCTTTCTTCTTAATAACCACGGATACAATCCCCATTCCCGCAATTAGCAACAATATTGCCCAAAGCGCTATCGGTGCCACATCACCGGTTTTAGGTGCTATCTTCTCCTGCGGCTGTTTTCGAATCTTTACTCCATTTGTTTCAGCCTTTACAGTCTTATCTTCGTCGTTATTTGCATTAATATTTGAATTGTTATTCGTGTTACCTGTATCAGTAGTTGTATTTCCTATACTATTAGTTGTGTTACTTGTATCGTTATCTGTAACATCACTTCCGACTCCTTGACTATCTCCCGCCGGTGTAGAAGGGGTGTTTGTATTTTGATTGTTTGTGTTTTGATTATTTATATTTTGGCCATTTGTATTTTGGTTGCCTGTACCAGGTGTTCCGTTATTAGAAGGCGGAACATTTCCATCATCATTCGGTAAAGATGGTGTATGATCTCCATCGTCATCTAAATTAGTATCATCATCTGCCGGTTCATCAGATGGGGGTGTCTCAGATTCCTCTTTCGGGTCATTAAGCGCTACTACATATGGTGAAAAACCGGTCACTTCAATCGTAACCATACCATCCTCAACACTTTCTACATATTTCTCGGTAAATGGCTCGGAACTATCTTCCTTATAACTATAATGAAGAATCATGACCTCTTGCCCATTATACTTTTCATCAATCGGAAATGTTAATGCAACCTTCTGTCCTTCAGCAAGTGTTTCCGATAATGTAATATCGAATACCCCAAGAACCGTCTGTGTCTTCACCTGTTCAATATATGTCTCATAGTGTTCTGAATCTTTTTTCACAGTTTCAACGGTAAGTTTTGCTTCTTTCGGAAGCTCTCCTTTGACTACAATTCCGGTATTTTCATCCTTGGTTTCCGTCTGTGAAGATTCATTATTTGAATCCTGATCATCTCCATCATTCTCATCCGGTTGTTCAGTGTCTGGAATATTTTCTTCCGGTTCCTCACGCTTTACAACTGTAACCTCTGATACCGCGCTTTTCGTCTGATCATCTGTCGATGTTGCCCTTACAATTAATTTATCAACGCTTTCCTCTTCACCTACTTGAAGCTTTCCATTTTCATCAATCTTTGTAGCTGTACTTTGAGCACCTTCTATACTCCAAACTACTTTCTTCGTCAAATTGCCGGTTCCTACAACCTGAGCACCAAATGTATAGCTTTCTCCTACGTTCAATTCTATCTTTTCAGGAGAAACTGCAATGCTTGTCACACTAGTTTCCACATTGACTGTAATTTTCTGTTCTACACTCTTCGTTACTCCCTCGTAAGTGTAAGTAATCTTTATACTTGTAGTTCCAGCTGAAAGTGTATTGGAAGGATAAGTACTCTGAGCTGTTACATCTGTCTCCGTTCCATCACTCCATTTTGCCAGAACCTTCATTCCGGAAGCGTCAAATTTCTCTCCTTCTGTATAAACAGTTTTGGATGGCGCCTTGCCCAAATAAATGGATTGAAGTGTTTTCACCGGAACAGCTACATCATTTCCTTGATTCACAGGCACGACATAATCAGCCGATATGTAAGCATACATCTTGTCATAGGAATATTTTCCATCACCGGATACCAGCGCTGTTCTTCCCGAATTGAGTACTCCATCACTCTGAATCCGATAGAAACCATTCTCTGCGGTTTTATTTTGAAGAATCACAGCATAATTAGATGCTTTTCCTGTTTTGTAAAGCGCTGTCGAAGAGGTACTGCTTCCATTTCTTACATTGACATTGTTGTGAGCGGTTGAAATAGTATCTTTAATTCCTATCGTATAGGCATTATAATCTTTATTTCCACCACTCTTTTCCAATCTGTAAATTAGATTGGCAGCCTTTTCTCCCCAATACGGGTCAGAAGCGTATTTTACATTGATACCACTTGCTTTGTTTCCCAGAAAGCCACCGTTATATTTCCAGTTTGACGGATAAAGATATTGTCTGGACATATAATGCTCTGCAAACTGGCGAACACATTCTCCAACATTTGCATATGTGTTAGCGCTGGTTCCCGGTGAACTATCTACCGCATTTAAGCCAAATAGATTATTTTTACTTTGACTGATATTACTTGTTCCCCATGCGCTTTCATTTGCTGCCACGCCAGCCATAAGAAGTGCATTTACCCCGTAAGTGTTCTGTTGAGCGACAAATGCATTCCCTAGATTATACATCTTTGAAGATGACGTAACTTGGCTTTGGCTATTAATCATAGAATTCAAAGCTGATGCACTGTAATTCGTCTTACTTCTAAGTGGAAGATACTGATAATAATTATAGTATGGATTCTTCGGATTTACAGATCTGGAGCGACTGTTATTCTGATAATCCGAAAGCATTGTGCCATAATCTGTGTAAAAATAATGCCCATCATAACTATAATAAGTAGTTCCGCTTTTCAAATAGGATGGTGCAGCGCCATTATCTAACTTTGTTGCCCATCCCGGAGTAGTAATGTCATGAGCAATTTTATGGATTAATCTTCCATTCTCCACCATATAACAGCTTACAACAGCAATGCTGCTCTTATCCACGACCTGAACTTCACTTGCCGCAACTTCTCCCACAACTCCGGACAGCATGAATTTTACTTTTCCATTACTTGTTCCAAGGTATGCAGCATCTCCTCCGTATGCACCGTTGGTATAGCCTGCTGCTCCTGTCCCACACTCTGTATAATTGGTCACATCATTTCCTTTTGTTCGGAAATTAACCACTTTTACAGAAGATGCTTTTGCAGCACGAAAAGCTCGACTTGCATTTTGCACAGTTCCTTCTGTCTCTTCTACTGTAAAGATATTACCGTTTTCATCCATTCCGATAACCTCTTCCAGTCTCTGAGTATTTTCATCTTTTAATCCTGACTTTGAAGACGCCTGCTCCCCTGGCGATTCTTCTGCATTGCTCTTCATTGCCGGCACAGTACTTGTACACAAGCATACAAAGAGCAGAAGCATCAGGTACTTCTGTATCTTTCGCAATATATTCCCTCCTTTGTCCCCTTATTAATATATAATTATAGATACCGATACAATTTTACACTAGCATGAAAAAAGAAAAATCGCAAGAAAAAAATAGATTATACCGGTTTCTTAGTTATATTCCAACATTAACATCTTCACGACCTCACTTTCATAAATCCAAAGACAAGCTGCATTCCTCATACTTTTCATAGTACACCTCTGCTTCTTCCTCTGTAAGTTCAAAATATTTTACAAGCTTTTTGATAATTGCTTCTTTTGCCTTCCCTTCTTCTTGGTTCTCTCGAATTAAAGCTTTAATTCCGATTTCCATACCAGCTTCTATACCGGCTTCCAGAGATGCCTCTCTCTCCTGCCTCATATGCTTTTCTTCATCATATTCATAAATACTCATTTTCTTCGCCTCCGCCCTGTTTTTACTCAAGAACTCCGACAAAATCCCTTCTTTTATACATTCTGTAATTGCACGCTCAACTGCTTTATCTATCGATTCTTCTTCCGCATATTTTCGCACTCTTTCTGTATACTCCGAATAGTCTCTTAAAGTTTTACACATCCCCATAAGTTCCTCATTATGTCCGGGATTAATATTAATCAGCACCGCTTCCAAATCTAGCGCATATCGTTCTTCTTCTCTTGTATACATATCTGACAGTTCTAAATATTCAATATCCGGTCTTTCTTCTACTCCATTGTAAAAAATAATAAATTTAGGAGTCGGTATCTTTACCAGCTTGGTTCCATACAAGTTAGCATCTTTTGTAAGGTCAGGATATAGATCAGATACATAAACCAAAAATCTCAACGGAAGATTCGGGCTAATTGAGATTTCAACTGATTTCTTTAGATAAAGGATGCGCCTTGCGCTTAGAATATAGAAATATAATGCTTTGTTTGGATTATAGCATATTTAGCACTTAATTTCTATTCTAATTTCAAAATACAAAAAGTGGTGTAACCCTTCAAGGTTACACCATTACTCTTCATTATTTTTTTCAACAAGCAAGACGATAAGCCGGGTTATGTCGTTGAGTAATCATCTATCTAGCCCCGCCGTTACCAACGGGATCAAGCAACCTACCTAAGACGTGACGGGCCGCCACATTGTCTTTATCCGGTCTTGCTTCGGATGGGGTTTACATGTGCCCCTGCTGTTACCAGCAGGGCGGTAGTCTCTTACACTGCCCTTCCACCCTTACGTTTGCAATGAGCCATACGCCATGCTCGTAGCTCCAATCGCTTCGCTATTCTCGCTACGCGGCATTCGCCGTATGCTCACTGCTCTTTTTCTATTCGCCATGCTCGTAGCTCCAATCGCTTCGCTCTTCTCGCTACGCGGCATTCGCCGTATGCCATGTTCAGCTCAGATGCGTATGTAAGTAAACTTACAACGCCTCTTTGCTTTCCATGGCGCATGGCTCATTGCAAACGCGGTACATTTCTGTTGCACTGGCCTTGGAGTTGCCTCCACCGGACGTTATCCGGCATCCTGCCCTGTGAAGCCCGGACTTTCCTCACCTGCTGCCTTTCGGCGTCTGCAGCTGCGATTACTTGTCTTACTTGCTGAATAAGTGCGATTATATCATATTTTACAATCCTTCGTCAATGATCAGATCGTTTCCATCTGCCGCTGTCGTTGCCAATGTATCACATCGCTCATTTTGCGGATGTCCGTCATGACCTTTCACCCAGACAAAAGTTACTTGATGTGCTTCTTTGGCTTGAAGAAGACGTTTCCACAAGTCTACATTCTTTACCGGCTCATTTTTTCCGCGTTTCCATCCTTTCCTCAGCCAGCCATCGATCCAGTGCTGATTAAAGGCATCTACTACGTATTTTGAATCCGAGTAAAGCGTAACTTCGCAGGGTCTGTTTAAAGCTTCCAGCCCTGCGATTACTGCCATTAATTCCATTCGATTATTCGTTGTCTTCTTATATCCTTGTGAAAGTTCTTTTGTATGAAGCTCCCCTTTGGAATCCACATACTCCAATACTGTTCCATAGCCGCCCGGTCCGTCCGGATTCCCTCTTGCCGCTCCGTCTGTATAAATACTTACACGCATACTGCCTCTCCTAGACTTCCCCTTTAATCACTTCTACGCCATGTATGATTTCCGGAAGCAGATACTCTAAACACTCTTTTACCGCCCCTGCTTTTCCCGGAAGGTTCACGATCATCACATTATTTCTCACACCTGCTGCCGCACGATTTAACATAGAGCGTTTTGTCAATGTCATCATATGCGCACGCATTGCCTCCGGAATTCCACGGATCTCACGGTCTACAATTTCCAGTGTAGCTTCCGGTGTACAATCTGCCTGTGCGAGTCCTGCACCTCCTGTTGTCAGAATCAGGTCCGCCATCTGTCCGTCTGCCATACGCTGCATAATCGTAGACAGAACTTTTTTATCCAACGGCAGCGCTTTGGCAAATACAACCTGATGTCCCGCAGCCTCCACGATCTCGCGGATCACTTTTCCCGCTTTATCCTCTTCCTGCTCTCTGTATATTTCCGTATTTGCTGTAAGAATCGCAATTCTCATGATTATCGTACCTCCACTTATATCTTCTCTTATGCATATAGTAGAATTTTAACCCTTTTACACAAAATTTGCAATCCTTAAATTATAATACACACCATTCCGCCGTTACTGTCATTGACAATCTTCTGCATGGTATCCTGCAGTTTGACCTGGCTTTCATCACCGATCATAGCCATTTTATTTCTCATGCCGTCCATAACCAGCTCTTCCACTGACTTTCCAAAAATATTGGTACTCCAGATACCGCCTTCGCTGTCTTTTCTGTCATGAATATAAGTGATCAGATCCTGCGCCTGCTGCTCGCTTCCTACGATTGGTGCAATCTCTGTCTCTATGTTGGCTCGGATCAGATGGATGGAAGGTGCTTCTGAATGAATTTTCACCCCATATTTCCCGCCCTGTTTGATGATTACCGGTTCTTCTAAGGTAATATCTTCTTTCTTAGGGCTTACAACTCCGTATCCACGCATTTTCACAGAAGCAAACGCATCTTTGACTCCGTCATATTCTGTCTTCATTCCGGACAATTCTTTCATTGCTTTGATAAGTCCGTACTGTCCGTCTATTTCCATGCCTGTCAGTTCACTTAACATTTCGTAATAATAACCGTCTTCAATCTGGATGGAGACTTTTACACATCCGGTGTCCATTTCGACTGTTTCTACTTTTGCACGCTCTATATAGGGACTGTCCGCAGTCTTTAATTCTTTTACCGTATCTTTGATCTCTGAGAACTGTCCCATAATCCCTTTGATCTGTTCAACAAGATCGGTCTTGATCTTATGATCTCTGGGAAGCATTTCTACCCACTTAGGAACAAAAAACTGTATCTCGGATATTGGGAATTCAAAAAGAACTGCTTCTATAATTTTGAAAATGTCATCTTCCTTTAACTGCTCGCAATTGACCGGCATTGCCCTTACACCATATTTTTCTTCTATTTCTTCTGAAATACGCTTTGCCTCTTCTCCATATGGTTTCTTAGAATTTACCAGCACTACGAATGGTTTCCCGATGGACTGAAGCTCCCGGATCGTCTTCTCTTCCGGTTCTTCGTACTGTCTTCTCTCAAGCTCCCCGATTGTTCCGTCTGTTGTCATTACGATTCCGATCGTCGCATGATCGTGGATCACCTTCCTTGTCCCTACAGCTGCTGCCTTGGTAAACGGAATCTCGTGCTCAAACCACGGGGTTTTTACCATTCGCTCCTCATTTCCTTCCACATGTCCGACAGCCCCTTCTGCCATATACCCCACACAGTCAATCAGTCGAACCTTTACCGGAATATCCCCCATAAGCTTTACTTCCGCTGCCTCTTTCGGAACGAATTTCGGTTCTGTTGTCATAATCGTACGTCCGGACGCTGATTGCGGCAGTTCGTCTTTCGTGCGCTCTCTGTCATTTTCATCTTCCATATGAGGGAGTACCAGCACATCCATGAACCGTTTGATAAACGTAGACTTTCCCGTACGCACCGGACCAACCACCCCTATGTAGATTTCTCCCTTTGTTCTTGCCTTTATATCACTGTACAATTGAAACGTATTCATTCTAAATACCCCCTTGTTCTGCTGATACCAGTTTATGTGCACCACGGGAGTTTTTAGAACCTTTTTTCTTCCTCTTAATCTTAAATTTCACTGTACAGAATTCTTGCGCCTCTTTTCAGTGCTTTCGTACACAGATAAATGCAGCTGTTCAGTTCTTCTAAAACTTCTTTTTTTCTTACGAGCACTCCTTCTTTCTGTCGATATTCCCTGCTGTTATTCCTCCGCGTCAGATAAAATTCTTCCGGTGAACACTGGAACAATTCTTCCCATCGCTTCATGATATGTAGAAATTTTTCTATCTCTCTTCGGTCTATGACAGAAAAACCTCCTTCTGTAAATCCGGTTGTCAGTTTTTTTCCGTTCCATCTTGTATTTACCCACATAAGGCTGTCCTTCATATATTGAAATAATAAATTGGACAAAAAAACTCTCTCTGTGTCCAGCCACACATTTTCTTCTGGATTTTCTCTTGTGATCACAACTAATTGATGTGCAAGTGCCATTCCCTCTCCTCCTACTCCTCTTGAGACAAACAGACATCCAGAAGTGAATAGATCAGCTTCCGTTTTTCCTGACTGATCTTACCAATCCGTTTCGTATACTCTGACATCCTGATCTCATAGCCGTGATCTACCACTCCACAGAGAAGTTCGTCAGCAGACACCTCCAGAACATTGGCGATTTCAACAAAGGTCTCAAGGCGCGGTACTTTTTTCCCCCGTTCAATCATGCCTATGTACGACGCACTCAGATCCACCTTTTCTGCCAGTTCTTCCTGACACCATCCTTTCTCGATCCTTTTTCTGCGTATACGTTTTCCGATATCCTTCATCTCCATAAGCAGACCTCCATTGATTGTTCCAACTTACTTATAGTATAGAATTTCAAATTCGGTTATTACAGAAACTAATAGTACGCCACCCATACTACTGGTTATGTTTTTCCACGAAAATACGTGTCATTTCAACACAAAAAGACACCTTGCAAAACGCAAGGTGTCGATTTGTGACGTTTTCTATTTTCCCCACGGAAAAGCACTGTGTTCAGCTTTGCTGTCCCGTAACATTAATTCATCTACCGCTTCTTTTGGATCTTTTCCCTCGAACAGTACTTCATTTACCTTATCGACAATCGGAAGTGCTACACCGTATTTCTTGCCAAGCTTTGCCGCAGCCTTGGCAGAATATACACCTTCTACAACCATTTTTACTTCCGCCATTGCCTCTTCCATTGTTTTGCCCTGTCCCATCAGGTATCCGGCTTTGCGGTTACGACTGTGTACGCTGGCACAGGTTACGATCAGATCTCCGATTCCGGTAAGACCGGTGAAACTCTCGATTGCTCCGCCCATCTTCACTCCTAATCTTGCAATCTCTGCGATTCCTCTTGTAATTAATGCAGCTTTCGTGTTATCTCCATAGCCCATACCATCTGCAATTCCCGCTGCAAGAGCAATGACATTCTTAAGCGCTCCGCCAAGCTCCATACCAAGCATATCGGGACTAATATACACGCGGAACACATGGTTCATGAACATTTCCTGAAGGTATCTTGCTGTCTCCTCTGTCTTTGCTCCGATGACAACTGCTGTCGGAAGTCCTCTTCCCACTTCTTCTGCGTGGCTTGGACCGGACAACACTGCAACATTAGCCTGTGGGATTTCTTCCTCTATCTGCTGGGAAAGAGTCATAAGTGTATCTTCCTCTATTCCCTTTGCCACATCTACAATGATCTGACCTTCCTTCACAAAAGGCTTCATGTTACGTGCAGTTCCTCTTGTGAATGCGGACGGTACTGCCAGTACGAGGAAATCTTTTTCCTTAATCGCTGTCTCCATGTCACTGGTAAATACCATATCTTCCGGAATTTTCACACCCGGAAGCTTACTTTTATGCTCCCGTTCTTTTGAAAGCATTTCCACCTCTTCTTCATTGATGGACCAGACAGTCACTTGATGCCCATTGGAATGAAGAAGAAGCGCTAAAGCTGTTCCCCAGCTCCCGGCTCCCATTACGCCTACATTTGCCATACTCTTACCTCCTGACTATTTCTCTTTCTTATGTTTTCCGACACTTAATTTATTTTCCGTGCCGTTTAATAGCCTCTTGATATTTGCTTTATGCTTATAAAAGGCAAGCAGCATTAAACATGCCGCCACCGCATACATCTCATACAAATACGCCGGCTCCATCTGAAATCTTCCGGTCTGTCCGCAGATTATGATCTCAACAAGGTATATAACTACAATCGCAAGAGAACCAAGAGACACGTAACGTGTCACCCCTACGATTCCCACAAACGCCACGAGACAGACAAGCACCATCGGAAGACTTAAGGTACTGATGATAAGTCCGGCTGTCGCCGCAATTCCCTTTCCACCTTTGAATTTCATATAAAACGGAAAATTATGTCCGAGAATTACACCTGCGCCTGTATATATCATAAGAAGCGACCAGATATCTTCCTGTGTTTTCCCATAGATGAAATACGTTGCTGCAACAGCAAGCACACACTTAAAGCAATCCCCCAGAAATGTAATTGCTCCTGCCTTCCATCCCATCGTCCGCAATGCATTGGTAGTTCCTGCATTCCCGCTTCCTTCTTTTCTAATATCTACGTGCTGCGTCTTTCCATAGAGATATCCCGTCTGTAACAATCCGAACAAATAGCCGATTGCCACACATATGATGCGTTCCATACTACTGATCTTTCTCCTTTCTCTCTCGGATAAAGAACCGAAGAGATGTGCCTTTAAAGCCAAAGGCTTCGCGAATCTTATTTTCCAAATATCTTGTATAGGAAAAATGCATCAATTCCTTGTCATTAACAAAAATCACGAATGTTGGCGGTTTTACCGACACCTGTGTAATATAATACAATTTCAGACGTTTTCCTTTATCAGACGGTGGCTGCTGCATCGCAACTGCCTCTGACATGATTTCATTTAACACTCCCGTTGCCACGCGAAGCGTCTGGTTGGCGATGACCATATCGATCATATCATAGAGTTTCGGAAGTCTCTGTCCGCTCTTTGCAGATACATACATGATCTCCGCATAAGGCATAAAGGACAACACTCTTCGCACTTCTTTTTCGTACTCTCTCATGGTCTTGTCATTTTTCTCAATGGCATCCCATTTGTTCACGACTACGATGATTCCTTTTCCTCTTTCGTGAGCGATTCCTGCAATCTTAGCGTCCTGCTCGGTAACACCTTCTACTGCATCGATCACGACAAGCACTACATCAGCTCTCTCTACTGCTGTTACAGTACGGATGATACTGTATCGTTCAATCTCTTCTTTGATCTTATTCTTTCTTCGAAGTCCGGCTGTATCGATAAACACGTATTCTCTTCCGTCGTGTACAATATCCGTATCAATGGCATCTCTCGTTGTTCCGGCCACATCAGAAACAATCACCCGGTCTTCTCCCAGAAGCTTGTTGATAATGGAAGATTTTCCTACATTCGGTTTTCCTACGATCGCAACTCTCGGACGTTCATCTTCCTCTTCTTCCCCTGTTTGCTCCGGAAAATACTCTGCTACCGCATCTAACATATCTCCGATTCCCAGTCTGGAAGCTGCGGATACCGGATGCGGATCACCGATTCCGAGATTGTAGAATTCATACACATCCGGCATGAATTTCTCAAAGCTGTCCACTTTATTTACAACTAATACAACCGGTTTTCCCGAACGTCTGAGCATATCTGCCACTTTGGAGTCTGCATCAACAAGCCCTTGTCTTACATCTGTGATAAATACAATCACATCCGCGGTATCAATGGCAATCTGAGCCTGCTCTCTCATCTGGGACAGAATCACATCCTTGCTCTCCGGCTCGATACCTCCGGTATCAATGAGTGTAAATTCTTTATCCAGCCAACTGGTGTCCGCGTAAATTCGGTCTCTGGTCACACCCGGAGTGTCCTTTACGATCGAGATCTTCTCTCCAGCCAGCACATTAAAAAGTGTAGATTTTCCTACATTTGGCCTTCCTACAATGGCCACTACTGGTTTACTCATTCTAATTCTCCTATCCTAATACTGCGTCAATAAAATCTTGTCCGCTTGATTTTACAATATCCACCGGCACTTGTAAAGCATCTTTCACGTCCTGAAGCGTCACATCATCCAGAAAATCCTGCTCTTCAATCCGAAGCATATTGCACGGAAGTAACAATTTCTCTCCTAATGCCTTCCCCTTTAGCTGACCGATAAGATCCTGTCCGGTAATCAGACCGGATACTGTAATTAACTCCCCGAAGAAATCATTTCGTATTCCATAGACATGAAGCTTACTTTTCGGATACTTCTCCATGATCCGATCCGCCATCCTTTGGATATACGGATAAGCAAGGAATCCCGTCGCTATGGAGACTTCACGGTCTCTCTCGTCTCCATTTAAGCTTTCATATCCTTCTTCAAATTCATTCATAAGGAGGCGGAGCATTCCCACACCATTTTCCAGCTGCAAATATCCATCGTAACGCTCTTCTTCCGGAAGCTCTTCCTCTGCCAAAATATACCACTCATCTCCTCCGTGGATAAAGTGGATTCCGAATTCTTCGTATGCTTTCTTCTGCCATTTGTGGATAATGTGAAGAACCTCTTTGGCATCTTCTTTCGTAAATGGAAGAAGGGGATACAATCCGTCTCTGTATTTACTTAGTCCTACCGGCACAACCGATACGCTCTGAAGCTGCGGTGCATACTTCATCAGATCCCGAATGCTTCTCTCCAGCTCTTCTCCATCGTTAATTCCTTTACAGAGTACAATCTGACCATTCATCGTGATGCCGCCCTCATACAGCCTGTCCACCTTCTTCAGCGCCTCTCCCGCAAAACGGTTGTGAAGCATCTTACACCGAAGTTCCGGATTCGTCGTCTGAAACGATACATTGATCGGCTCCAGATGATACCGGACAATCCGGTCAATATCGTGATCACTCATATTGGTAAGCGTCACATAATTCCCCTGAAGGAAAGAAAGTCTGGAATCATCATCTTTAAAATACAATGTTTCACGCATATCTTTCGGCATCTGATCGATAAAGCAGAAGATACATTTATTCCTGCAGGAACGATACTCATCCATCAGTCCCTGTTCAAACTCAATCCCCAGATCTTCCTCGTATTCTTTCTCAATCTCCAGTTCCCACTGTTCTCCGTCCGGCTTCTCAATAAGAACGGTCAGATATTCCTCATTTGCAAGAAAATGATAATCAAAAACATCTTCGATCTCCTGATCATTGATCGCAAGAAGCTTGTCTCCTGCAGAAATCTCCAGTTCCTCTGCGATACTGCCCGGAAGAACATTTTTTATAATATGTGTATGTGTCATAAAAATCTATTTCCTCTCTTTGAGTTTATACATGACTTGAATTGCACTTTGTGCAATTATTATACTCCGTGCGCAGAAAAGGAAGCGCTCGTCAGAGCATTTACTTTTCAAGCAGGAGATTGTCCGGTATAATCTGCCACACTTGTGGCAGCAAGTCATTTATGACTTGAATTGCACTTTGTGCAATTATTATACCCCACATCTTGAAATTAGTCCAACCTAAACATTGACCTTTTGCTATGATTAATGATATAAATAATTATATAGCATTTTAAAATAATAGTTTAGGAGATTGTTATGCCAAACATTAAATTAATGGAATCGGCGCTTCCGGTTGCGCCGCTGAAGATCGCAGCTTTAGACAGCTGTATCGATCTTGGAAAAAAGGTAAATGACTACATTGTAACATTCAGACAGGATTCACTTAAGAAATATCTGGATTCCCCATTATTTTCTACGTATAAACAGGACAACTATTTGATTGACTGTCAGTGTCCTCGTTTTGGAAGCGGAGAGGCAAAAGGAATCCTTGGTTCTTCTATCCGCGGAAAAGATTTATTTGTCATGGTTGACGTATGTAACCACAGTTTAACTTATACGGTTAACGGGCATTTGAATCATATGTCACCGGATGATCATTATCAGGATCTTAAACGTGTAATTTCTGCCGCTAACGGAAAAGCTCATCGTGTGAATGTGATCATGCCATTTCTCTATGAAAGCCGACAGCACAAACGTACAAAGAGAGAATCTCTGGACTGTGCTTTTGCCTTGCAGGAACTGGTCGATATGGGTGTCAGCAATATCATTACTTTTGACGCTCATGATCCACGTGTACAGAATTCTATCCCGCTTCACGGATTTGACAACTTCAATCCACCGTATCAGTTTATGAAGGCTCTCCTGCGCGCCGAGCCGAATCTTAAAGTGGACAAGGAACACCTTATGATCGTCAGTCCGGATGAGGGCGCTATGCACCGTGCAGTTTACTTCTCAAACGTTCTCGGTGTGAATATGGGTATGTTCTACAAGCGCCGTGACTACTCTACCATCGTAAATGGAAAGAACCCGATCGTGGCTCACGAATTCCTCGGTGACGATATGCACGGTAAGAATGTAATTGTTATTGATGACATGATCTCTTCCGGTGAAAGTATGCTGGATGTTGCCAAAAAGATGAAAGACCGCGGAGCAGAGCGCGTATTTGTCTGCACAACATTCGGACTTTTCACAGACGGTTTTGAGAAATTTGATGAATTTTATGCAAATGGTTACATTGACCGCGTGATCACAACAAACCTTACATATCTTCCGGCTGAAGCTTACGAAAAGCCTTATTTTGTTGTTGCTGATATGAGTAAATTCATTGCATTGATCATTGATTCCTTTAACCATGATATTACAATGAGTTCTGTTCTCAATCCAACAGACAAGATTCATCGTCTTCTGGAACGTTACAAAAACGCTTAACAATATACGAACAAAAAAAGGTGCCTGCAAAGTCATGGGATTGACTTTGCAGGCACTCTTTTGTTTGTCATACTCTCTGTACCGTTTATTTGATAACTTCCCTTAAGCTGCCGAACTATTTACGTGTCATATATGTTGTCAAAGCGGTGTCTTCTGTAAGTAATTCTTTTAATACAGAAACTAACTTTGCCATTACTTTTCCCTTCTTTCCTTCAATGATCTTCTATCCGTTAAAAGATTAACATTTTGTTTTACCTTTGTAAAGGGTAAAAATCAACAAAGATAGTATCTGTTTTTTGTCTATTATTTAACGCTTTGTTTCAGTGATTTAAAAATCTGTATATCTTCCTCCATTTTCCAAAGTGACTCCCTTGGCAGCGGCAAGCTCCGATACTGTAACAAGCTGATAACCTGCCTCCTGGAGCTTTGGAATTAATTGAAGTGCCGCATCAACAGATTCCGTATGAATATCATGAAGGAGAATAATATCTCCGTCATCCACATTATTCATTGTAGTTTCAATGGTTTTCTGTGCATTTCTTGTTTTCCAATCCAGCGTATCAATATTCCAGAGGATCATCGGCATTCCAACCGTCGCCTTCAAAGTGTCGCTGATTGCCCCATAGGGCGGTCTCATAACGGTTGCTCCCTCTCCTGCTATCTGAGCAATTCCGGCATTTGTCTTGCCAAGTTCATCTGTAATTCCTGCCACACTTGCCTTGGCAAGATTTTGATGACTGTACGAGTGATTTCCGAGTTCACAGCCGATCTCTTTCATTTTTTTCACTACGTCCGGATAACTTGAAACCTTCTGACCCAACATGAAGAACGTAGCATGTGCATTGTATTTTTCAAGCTGCGCCAGCAATTCCCCGGTTCGTTTTCCTGGTCCATCATCGAAAGTAAGCGCCACCATCGGTTTCTTTGGATCAATACTACTCTCTTTTTTAGACACTAACTCACCCTTTTTATTAAACTCACATTCTGCCAACCCGACTTTCTGTTTACCGGTTGCCATCTTGCCGTCCGCCGTAAAATAATACGTCTTCCCTTTTATCTCCTGCCAGCCAATGAGAGCAGCGCCATTTTCACCCATGTAATATTTTCCATTATCATCCTTTTGCCAGCCGGTCTGCATAACACCTTTTTTGTCAAAGGCATATGTCCCCCCGCCGATTTTATGAATCCCAACAGCTTTATTCCCATCCGCATCAAAATAATATGTCTTTCCTTTGGACACTACAAAATCCTCTGTCACATAGCTTCCGTCATATTTTTTGAATTTCTTTCCTTCCCACTGTCCGATCGGGTTCTGTACGACGATCTTGCCCGGTTTTAATGTAAGCTTTACTTTTCTCTTCCACTCACCGTCTAATTTTTTCTGAATCTCTTTATCAAATACAACCTCTGCTTTATAACTTCCTTCCGCTGTCGGATCTGCTTTCGTCTTGATGCTATAGCCCTTTCCGCCTTCCAGATCCTTAAAAAAGTCCTCGACCGTGTACTTCTTCTTTTTATCTAAGACAATCTTCTTACTGTCCTTCTCCGATAATTTCACTCGAAGCTCCGGCAGTTCTTCCCCTTGTTTAATTGTAATGACCGACGCCGTAACCGTTGCTTTTGCAATATGATTTATGATTACAAAGGCAAGTGCGCCGACAACTAAAATTAAAACTGCTGACAAGGAAAGAAGCAGACGTCTTCTTTTTCTGTCTTGTCTTCTCTTTTCTTCTTTTATCTTCCCCATTACATCTATCTCCTACATATCAAATTTACTCTTCGTTACATCATTATAACTTTGTTCGACATATTTCGCAATGAAGATAAATGTAAATAATTCTTAAGATTCATTTAAAAATGAGTCTAAGATATTACACGAATTCGTAATACTTCTTTCACAGTTCCGAGATCTTTAATCACATTTTCAGAAACTGCAGAGTCAATATCGATCATGGTATATGCATATTTCCCTTTACTTTTATTCGTCAGATCCGCAATATTCATATTGTCGTCTGCCAGAATCTTTGTAAACTGTCCGATCATATTCGGTACGTTGTGATGAAGAAGCAAAATTCTTGTATTATTTCCGCGAAGTCCCATATCACAGTCCGGATAATTGACAGAATTTTTAATATTTCCATTTTCCAGATAGTTTTTAATCTGACTTGCAGCCATAACTGCACAGTTGTCTTCTGACTCTTCTGTAGATGCTCCCAGATGCGGAATTACAATGGCTCCTTTGACGCCTACGATCTGAGGTGTCGGGAAGTCTGTCACATAATGCTTCACATGCCCGGATACAAGGGCATCGACCATTGCTTCTTCTTCTACCAGCACATTTCTTGCAAAATTTAAAACAACGACACCTTTTTTCATAAGGCTTAACGCATCTTGATCAATCATGCCTTTGGTTGTATCTGTTGCAGGCACATGGATCGTAATATAATCGCAATCTTTATATATCTCATCCACAGTCTTCGCGTGACGGATACTGCGTGATAATCTCCATGCAGAGTCTACAGATATATATGGATCATACCCATAAACTTCCATCCCAAGATGTGTAGCCGCATTCGCCACTAAAACTCCGATCGCTCCAAGACCGATCACTCCAAGCTTCTTCCCTTCCAGCTCACAACCTGCAAACGATTTTTTCGCTTTTTCTGCATCCTTGGCGATATTTCCGTCTTCCTCATTTTCCTGTACCCAGTTGATTCCACCGATGATATCGCGGGAAGCAAGAAGCATCCCTGCCAGAACCAGCTCTTTTACGCCATTTGCGTTAGCCCCGGGCGTATTAAATACAACAATTCCTTCTTCCGCACATTTTTCAAGAGGAATATTATTCACTCCTGCTCCTGCTCTCGCAATTGCTTTCAGTTCTTTGGCAAACTCCATCTCTTTCATATTCGTGCTTCTGACGAGAATGGCATCTGCTTTTTCCGGTTCGCTCACCGGTACATACTCTTCTGTAAATGTTTCCAATCCTACCTCTGAGATTGGATTCAGGCAATGATATCGATACATAATTATATATTCTCCTTCTCAAACTTCTTCATAAATTCCACTAAGGCTTCCACACCTTCTATCGGCATGGCATTGTAAATACTTGCTCTCATACCACCTACGCTACGATGTCCTTTTAGATTTTTAAATCCTGCCGCATCTGCCTCTTTTATAAACTTTGCGTCCAGTTCCTGATCTCCTGTGACAAAAGGAACATTCATAAGAGAACGATCTTTTTTGGCAACTGTTCCGTGAAACATCTTGCTTTCGTCCAGATAATCATAGAGAATCTTCGCTTTCTTCTCATTATATGCCTTCATTGCTGTAAGACCACCCTGTCTCTTCAGCCACTGGAACACTTTCCCGCAAATATAAATACCATAAGCAGGCGGTGTGTTATAAAGTGATTTTGCATCCGCATGAGTCTTATATTTCATCATTGTCGGTGTTCCTGCAAGAGTATCCTCTGTAATAAGATCCTCCCGGATAATCGCGATCACCACGCCTGCAGGTCCGATATTTTTCTGCACTCCTCCGTAGATCACACCATATTTGGTCACATCTACAGGCTCAGACAGAAAGCAGGAAGATACGTCTGCTACAAGTGTCTTCCCCTTTGTATTCGGAAGTTCCTGAAATTTTGTTCCGTAAATCGTATTGTTCTCACAGATATACACATAATCGGCATCTTCGGAAACCGGAAGATCGCTGCAGTCCGGAATATAAGAGAACGTCTCGTCTTCTGACGATGCAATCACACGTACCTCTCCATATTTTTCCGCTTCTTTTGCTGCTTTCTTCGCCCACTGTCCGGTCACAATGTAATCCGCCTTCTGATTCTTCATCAGATTCATTGGAATCATGGCAAATTGCAGAGATGCGCCTCCCTGTAAAAATAACACTTTATAATGGTCCGGAATATTCATTAATTCGCGCAGATCTGCCTCTGCTGTATCGATAATCTCCTGGAAGGTCTGGGATCGGTGACTCATTTCCATTACTGACATGCCACTTCCTCTGTAATCCATCATCTCTTCTGCTGCCTCTCGTAACACCTCTTCTGGCAATACTGCCGGACCTGCTGAAAAATTATACACTCTTCCCATTTGCTGTCCCTCCATGTTTCTTCAAATTTTATTCTTTCTCTTTCCTATCTTATTCCCGCTGTTCTAAATCTTTCTCATCAAATACTTCATTGATGGCTGCGCCCGGCGCTACCATTGGCCAAACTTTATCGTCACATCCGATCTGGCAATCGATCACGACCGGTTTTCCAAGTGCCAGTGCTTTTTTGAATCCTTCTGCAAATTCTTCCTTCGTTGTTACCTTGATTCCTTCTGCACCCATAGCTTCTGCCAGTTTCACAAAGTCTACTGCGTCATTTAGTACCGTTGCGGAATAGCGCTGTCCGTAGAACAGATTCTGCCACTGGCGCACCATACCGAGTACATGATTATTGACAACCACTTGAATAACCGGAATCTGGTGCCGCACTGCGGTAGCGATCTCGTTCATATTCATTCGGAAACATCCGTCTCCTGCAATATTTACGACAATCTTATCCGGTCTTCCCATTTTTGCACCGAGAGATGCACCAAGGCCATAGCCCATCGTTCCAAGACCACCGGATGTTAAAAGTGTTCTTGGTTTTGTATATTTATAATACTGAGCCGCCCACATCTGATGCTGTCCTACTTCTGTAGAAATGATGGCCTCTCCATTTGTCTGGCGATAAATTTCTTCTACAATATAAGGACCGGTCAGAATATCCTGATGATAAGTCAGTGGATATTTCTCCTTATATTCCATGATCTTCTGAACCCATTCTTCATGGGACTGCTGCTCCAGCTTCTCATTGATCCGGCTAAGCACTACTTTCAGATCACCGACTACTCCATCCGTGATCAGTATATTTTTATTCATTTCTGCAGCGTCAATGTCAAACTGCAAGATTTTTGCATTCTTCGCAAATTTCTTCGCGTTTCCTGTCACGCGGTCACTGAATCTTGCGCCAAGTACGATGAGAAGATCACATTCGCTGACTCCGTAATTGGCTGTTTTGGTCCCGTGCATACCAAGCATTCCTGTATATAATGGATCGGTTCCCGGGAATGCTCCTTTTCCCATCAGGGAATCGGTAACCGGCGCATCTACCTTCTTAACAAATGTTCTGATTTCTTCACTTGCACCGGAGAGCACAGCTCCGCCTCCGATGAAAATATAAGGTTTTTTTGATTTTTTAATCATCTTAACTGCATTTTCAATATCTTCTTCGCACACATTCTCCGAAGGAACCACCGGCCGAATCTCTTTCTTCTGATACTCCGTCTTATTTGCTGTCACATCTTTAGGAATATCGATGAGCACCGGCGCCGGTCTTCCTGATTTTGCGATTACAAACGCTTTGCGGATGGTATCCGCCAAATCTTTCACATCCTTGACAATAAAATTGTGTTTCGTGATCGGCATTGTGATACCTGCAATATCTATTTCCTGGAAGCTGTCTTTTCCAAGGAGCGATACTCCTACATTACAAGTGATTGCAACGATCGGAATGGAGTCCATATAAGCGGTGGCAATTCCTGTCACCAGATTGGTAGCTCCCGGTCCGCTGGTAGCAAAGCAGACACCCACTTTCCCGGTTGCTCTTGCATAACCGTCTGCCGCATGAGCTGCCCCCTGCTCATGGGATGTCAAAATATGGTGGATCTCTTCACTGTGCTTATATAATTCATCATATACATTTAAAATCGCACCGCCCGGATAACCGAATACGGTATCTACACCCTGCTCTTTCAAACATTCTATTACGATCTGTGCTCCTGTTAACTGCATATTTTTTCCCTCTCTTGCTTCTCAATTCTTTGGTACTTCCAAGATTGCACCCCTGTTACCGGATGTCACCAGAGAAGCATATCTTGCCAGATATCCGGTCTTAACCTTTGGCTCTTTCGGTGTCCATGCCTGTCTTCTCTTTTCCAGTTCTTCATCTGAGACTGCCATTTCAAGCTTGAGATTCGGGATATCGATCTTAATAATATCTCCCTCTTCTACGAGAGCGATAGGACCCCCCACTGCTGCTTCCGGGGATACGTGACCAATGGAAGCACCTCTGGAGGCGCCGCTGAATCGTCCATCTGTGATAAGTGCTACACTGGAGCCAAGTCCCATTCCTGCAATGGCAGAAGTCGGATTGAGCATTTCTCTCATACCCGGACCTCCTTTTGGTCCTTCGTAGCGGATTACGACCACATCCCCTTCTTTGATCTGTCCGCCTTTAATCGCGGTAATTGCATCTTCTTCGCACTCAAACACTCTTGCCGGACCTTCATGCACTAACATTTCATCGACCACTGCGGAACGTTTTACAACGCTTCCATCCGGAGCAAGATTTCCCTTTAACACCGCCAGACCGCCTGTCTTAGAATATGGATTTTCCACAGGACGGATGACTTCCGGATTCAGATTGGCAGCGTCTTTGATATTTTCTCCCACCGTTTTCCCGGTAACTGTCATACATTCGGTGTGCAGAAGTCCCAGTTTATTTAACTCATTCATCACAGCGTATACACCGCCAGCTTCGTTGAGATCTTCCATATGAGTCGGACCCGCCGGAGCAAGATGACAGAGATTTGGCGTACGTTCGCTGATTCCGTTTGCAAAATCAATCTCAAAATCCATACCAATCTCGTGAGCGATCGCCGGAAGATGAAGCATGCTGTTTGTGGAACATCCAAGTGCCATATCTACAGTTAAGGCATTTAACATAGCCTTTTCTGTCATGATATCTCTCGGACAGATGTTTTTCTCCCACAATTCCATCACTTTCATACCTGCATGCTTTGCTAAGCGGATACGCTCTGAATAAACTGCCGGAATAGTACCATTTCCGCGAAGTCCCATGCCAAGCACCTCCGTCAGACAGTTCATACTGTTTGCAGTATACATACCGGAACAGGAACCACAAGTCGGGCATACTTTATTTTCAAATTCCACAAGCCCTTCATCAGATAAGGTTCCAGCCGCATTCGCTCCCACAGCCTCGAAAATGCTGGAAAGGCTTCTCTTCTGACCGTCCACACGACCTGCAAGCATCGGACCTCCACTGACAAAGATCGTCGGCACATTGATTCTCGCTGCCGCCATCAAAAGCCCCGGTACATTCTTGTCACAGTTTGGCACCATCACAAGAGCGTCAAATTGATGCGCAAGCGCCATCGCCTCTGTAGAATCCGCGATCAGATCTCTTGTAACAAGGGAATATTTCATTCCGATATGGCCCATGGCAATTCCGTCACACACAGCAATTGCCGGAAATACAATCGGCGTTCCTCCCGCCATAGCAACCCCTTGCTTCACTGCATTTACAATCTTATCCAGATTCATATGTCCCGGAACAATCTCATTATACGAACTGACAATACCGACCAGCGGTCTGTCCATCTCCTCCTGCGTAAGACCAAGCGCATTCATCAAAGAACGATGCGGCGCCTGCTGTTTTCCTTTCGTAACTGTATCACTTCTCATTATTTTACCTCCTGGGGACGTAGACTTTTTAAACTTTGCTACGTCCCAAATTACACTTTGCTACGTCCTAAATTGCTTTTTGACCTGTCCTAAATTGATTTTGCAATGAGGTCGCCCATTTCTTTTGTGCCGACCTGCTTCTTTCCTTCGGACATGATGTCTATGGTTCGATATCCTTCTTTTAATACGTGTTCGACTGCCGCCTCGATGGCATCTGCTTCTTGATCGAGATCGAAGCTGAAGCGGAGCATCATTGCTGCAGATAAAATGGTTGCGATCGGGTTGGCTATGCCTTTGCCTGCGATATCCGGTGCGGAACCGCCGCTTGGCTCGTAGAGCCCGAATTTTGTCTCGTTTAAGCTTGCGCTTGCCAGCATTCCGATGGAACCGGTCACCATGCTCGCTTCGTCAGATAAAATATCTCCGAACATGTTCTCGGTGAGAACAACGTCAAATTGTTTTGGATCTTTTACTAACTGCATGGCACAGTTATCGACCAGCATATGCTCCAGCTGAACTTCCGGATAATCTGCCGCCACTTCCTCCACTACTTTTCTCCAGAGTCTGGAGGAATCAAGCACATTTGCCTTGTCTACGCTCGTCACTTTCTTTCTGCGCTTCATGGCGATATCAAATCCACGCTTTGCGATCCTTCTGATTTCCTGTTCGTTATATGTAAGGGAATCGTAAGCCGTCAATACCCCATTCTCTTCCACGGTCTTCCGCTCTCCAAAATACAATCCGCCGGTCAGTTCGCGCATGATCATCAGATCAAATCCGCCTTCTGTGATCTCTTCCTTCAGCGGACAGGCACCTTTTAATTCATCATACAAAATTGCCGGTCTTAAATTGGCAAATAGATTCAACGCCTTCCGGATTCCGAGAAGCCCTGCCTCCGGACGCTTCGATGGTTCCAGCTGATACCACGGTGATGTCTTTGCGTCACCGCCGATTGATCCCATCAACACAGCGTCACACTGTTTTGCCTGCTCGACAGTCTCCTCTGTAAGCGGTACTCCGTGTACATCAATGGACGCCCCTCCAAGCAGCAGCTGTGTATACTTACAGGAATGTCCGTAGACTTCTGCAACTTTATCCAATACCTTCATTGCCTCCGTCACGATCTCCGGCCCGATACCGTCCCCTTTGATGACTCCTATATTTAACTGCATATTTTCTCATCCTTCCTGTATAAAATAAAGTATAGAACTTATAATATCTTATTTTAATGGATGTTTCAAGACTTTAGTACACTAAAAAATTAATCTGTTAACATTTCTCCTCTTACATCCTGTTTTTCTTTTGAAAATTGTGGAAATCACACACAAGTAATACAAACAAAGCAGGCGCTTCTGTCATCGGAAGCCCCTGCTTTGTTTGCTTATTTTAAATTGTCCGGTCCAAATCCAAGCGGCAGTAATTCTTTCAACAGATAACATCTATATTCATTGCTGCTCTTTGCCAGCACCACAGTAAAAAATTCCGGATCGCAAAATTCCATCATCACCTGACGGCACACTCCACACGGAGCACAAAAATCATGTTCCCCGTTCCCATTTTCATTTACAATGCAAATCGCGCGAAACTCACGTTTTCCTTCGCTGACCGCCTTAAAAAATGCAGTGCGCTCGGCACAGTTGGTCGGTGTATAGGCTGCATTTTCAATGTTGCAGCCGGTATAATATTCTCTGTCAGATGTAAGAAGACAAGCTCCCACTTTAAACCCGGAATACGGAGAATAAGACCGTTCCATTGCCTTCATTGCTTTCTCCACCAGTTCTTCTACCGGAAGTGTTTCTTCATATTTTTTTATGCTCATACTGCTCACCTGCCTTCTCTACTGCTTGATTTGGATATTTCTATAATTCTTCTACAATTCTTTTGCAATCTTTACAATGCGGCTTGTCCCCAACCGATCAGCGCCAAGCTCCAGAAAGCGCTCGGCATCAGCAAGAGACGAGATTCCTCCCGCCGCTTTGATCTTCACGCCTTCTCCCACATGACGGGCAAATAATTCCACATCTTGGGAGGTAGCTCCTGCTTTGGAAAATCCGGTAGATGTCTTAATATAATCTGCCCCTGCCGCAGTCACTGCCCGGCACATACCAATCTTCTCTTCTTCGGTGAGAAGGCAAGTCTCAATAATAACTTTCAGGATCTTATCTCCCACAGCCTCTTTGATCTTCCGAATCTCTTCTTCCACAAGATCAAACCGGTTGTCTTTGACCCACCCAAGGTTAATTACCATATCCACTTCATCCGCACCGTTATCCACTGCATCTTTTGCCTCGAATACAGACAGAAGCTGTTTCATACTTAAGCGCATCCTCGCACAGCGCTTTCACTTCCTCCCATGAAGCAGTCTGAGCAAGTAATGTGTGATCCACCCGATGCAAGATTTCTTTCAATTCCATAATACGCTCCCTCTCACTGGCATATAGCCCTTTCTCTTCTATTCCGATACCTTCTATAACAATGTCTTCCTGTTTTCGCGATCTTCACGGATTAAGGAACGAATTGCCTCAATTGCGGTCCGGATCGGCGCATCCGTATCGTGCACAACCGGATTGGGCAGTCCCTGTTTCGCCCTCTCCTGATTCGCCATCACAAGCAGCACGGTACCTGTTCGAACCCGAAGGGTACTTCCCACAATAAAAATTGCCGCAGATTCCATCTCCGATGCAAGACATCCGCACTTGATCCACGCATCCCATTTATTCATAAGCTCGTAGCCCACAGGCATACTCATCGGATCATGCTGGCCATAAAAAGCATCCTTACACTGTACCACTCCTGTGTGACACGGGAAATTAAGTTTCCCGGCTGCTTTTACAAGGGCATTGGTTACTGTAAGATCCGGCACCGCCGGATATTCAATAGGCGCATACTCTTTGCTTGTTCCTTCCATGCGAATAGCTCCGGTTGCAACCACCAGATCTCCGCTCTTTACATCGAGCGCCATTCCTCCGCTTGTTCCCACACGGATAAAAGTATCTGCGCCCACTCTTTTCAATTCTTCCATAGCGATCGATGCGGACGGACCTCCGATTCCCGTAGAAGTGACGCTCACTTTCTCCCCGTCCAGATAACCGGTATATGTGACATATTCCCGATTATCTGCGATCAGCTTTGGTTCCTCAAAATAAGCAGCAATCTTCTCACAGCGCTTCGGATCTCCCGGCAGGATCACATAGCGTCCCACCTCTCCTTTTGCCACCTGAATATGATATTGCCTCTCCTGATCTTCTGAATAATTGATCATAACCAAGCCCCCTTTTCTATGATTTTCTCATCTTCAAGAATACCTTCCTGATGATTTTAACTTCCTAACAGCCCAGTCTTCGTTTGGCGTTCTCAACCCGCTCTTTGGTCGGCGGCTCCACACCTGCAAGAGGATATTCCATGCCAAGCTCTTTCCACTTATATTCGCCCAGCGTATGATAAGGAAGAACCTCTACCCGCTCCACATTCTTCAATGTCTTGATAAATGTACTCAGACGGTCAAGATACTCGTCCTTATCGCTTCCCCCCGGGACAAGTACGTGGCGAATCCAAACCGGCTTATGAATCTCAGATAAATATTGTGCTAATTCCAGAATATTCTTTCCGGTACATCCTGTCAATATCTGATGCTGTTCTTCATCGATCTGTTTTAAGTCTAAGAGAATCAGATCTGTGTATTCCATTAATTTCTGAAATTTGGAAAAGAATGGTTCCTGCTTCGTAAATGGTTGTCCGCTTGTGTCAATGACTGTATGGATTCCTTTCTCTTTCGCTTTTTCAAAAAGCTCCAATAAGAAATCAATCTGCAAAAGCGGTTCTCCCCCACTTACGGTAATACCGCCCTCACTTCCCCAGTAAGAGCGGTATTTCAATGCTTTCGCAATCAGTTCATCTGCCGTATACGGCGTCCCCGACTGCATGTTCCAAGTGTCAGGATTGTGACAGAACTGGCAGCGCATAGCGCATCCAGAAGTAAAGATCACAAATCTTACACCCGGTCCATCTACGGAACCAAAACTTTCCAAAGAATGAATATATCCCTTTGTCATAGTTTTGCTCCTTCTTTTCTGTTTTTATTACATTTCTTATTACATTTCTTTGTGACATGTTCTTGCAATTACGTCCATCTGCTGTTCCTTTGTCAGGTCGATGAATTTTACTGCATAACCGGATACACGGATTGTAAAGTTTGCGTACTCTGGTTTCTCCGGATGCTCCATAGCATCAATGAGCTTCTCTGTACCGAATACATTAACGTTCAGGTGGTGTGCTCCCTGATGGAAGTAACCATCCAGTACGTGTACCAGATTTTCTGTACGCTCTTCATCACTATGACCAAGCGCTTCCGGGCTGATTGTCTGTGTATTAGAGATTCCATCAAGAGCAAGCTCATATGGAAGCTTAGCCACAGAGTTCAGAGATGCAAGGAGACCGTTCTTCTCTGCTCCGTAAGATGGGTTTGCACCCGGTGCCAGAGGTTCTCCTGCTTTTCTTCCATCCGGAAGAGTACCTGTTGCCTTACCGTATACTACGTTAGATGTGATTGTAAGGATTGATGTTGTAGGCTCAGAGTTTCTGTAAGTATGGCACTTATTTAATTTGTGCATAAATGTCTTAAGAAGCCAGATTGCCAGTTCATCTGCACGGTCATCATCATTTCCGTATCTTGGGAAATCACCCTCGATCTCGAAATCAACTGCGATTCCGTTCTCATCACGCACTGGTTTCACCTTAGCGTATTTGATTGCACACAGAGAGTCGATCACATGAGAGAATCCTGCAATACCTGTTGCAAATGTACGTCTTACATCTGTATCAATAAGAGCCATCTCTGCTGCTTCGTAGTAATATTTATCATGCATATAGTGGATCATGTTCAAGGTATCTACATATAACTTAGATAACCAGTCCATCATCTCATCGTAACGCTCCATCACTTCATCATAGTCAAGATACTCAGAAGTGATCGGTCTGTAAGCCGGTCCTACCTGCACGCCGGTCTTTTCATCTACACCACCGTTGATTGCGTAGAGCAGACATTTCGCAAGGTTTGCACGTGCACCAAAGAACTGGATTTCTTTTCCTGTCTGTGTTGCAGATACACAGCAGCAGATAGAATAATCGTCACCCCATACCGGACGCATCACATCATCATTTTCATACTGGATAGAGCTTGTCTTTACAGAAATGAAAGATGCGTACTTCTTGAAGTTCTCCGGAAGTCTCTCAGAATATAATACTGTGAGGTTTGGTTCCGGTGACGGTCCCATGTTCTCCAATGTATGGAGGAAACGAAAGTCTGTCTTAGTTACCATAGAACGTCCATCCTGTCCAAGGCCTGCAACCTCTAAGGTAGCCCATACCGGGTCACCGGAGAACAGTTCATTGTAAGATGGGATTCTTGCGAATTTTACCATACGGAATTTCATAACCATATGGTCAATGAGTTCCTGAGCCTCAGCCTCTGTGATCGCACCGTTCTCTAAGTCTCTCTGGATATAAACATCAAGGAATGTAGAGATACGTCCTACACTCATTGCTGCTCCGTTCTGTGTCTTGATGGCAGCAAGATATCCGAAATACAGCCACTGTGCTGCTTCGCGGGCGTTCTTCGCCGGTTTTGAAATATCAAAGCCATAGATCTCAGCCATTTCTTTCATTCCATTTAATGCACGGATCTGATCTGCGATCTCCTCACGAAGACGGAAATCTGTTCCTTTCATACCGTGTCTTGCATATCTTTCGAAGTCATACTGCTTCTTCTCGATCAGGAAATCGATTCCGTAAAGAGCAACACGTCTATAGTCGCCCACAATACGTCCTCTTCCGTATGTGTCCGGAAGACCTGTGATGATCTTATTGTGACGGGCTTTTTTCATCTCTGGAGTGTAGATGTCAAATACACCCTGGTTGTGTGTTTTATGATATTTTGTAAAGATCTCGTGAAGCTTCTCGCTTGGCTGGTATCCATAAGTTGTACAAGCCTTTTCTGCCATGTTGATACCGCCGTATGGCATAAATGCTCTCTTAAGAGGTTTGTCTGTCTGAAGACCTACAACTGCTTCCAGATCTTTCATCTCTTCGCTGATATATCCCGGCCCATATGCAGTAAGTCCGGATACAACCTCTGTCTCCATATCAAGAACGCCGCCTTTTGCACGCTCCTCTTTCTGAAGTTCCTGTAATTTGCCCCATAATTTATCGGTAGCCTCTGTTGGATCTGCTAAAAACGCTTCATCTCCATCATATTCTGTATAGTTATCCTGAATGAAACTGCGGACATCCACAGAATTTCTCCAGTCTCTCCCCTTAAAACCTTCCCATTGCTCAAAATATGGCATGATCTTTATCTCCTTTCACTATATGTAGTATGTTATTTTTTAGACAGGCATAGTATATCATCCTTTTTATAAAATAGCAATACATTTTTTGATAACCATTATCATTTAAGCTCATGTATGTGATTTTATACAAAAAACTGCCGTCTCATTTCTGAAACGACAGTTCTCTCTTATCTTTTCTTATTTTTCTGCAAATTCTTATTCTGCAGAAGCTTTTTCTACCTGTGCAACTGCTGCCTTCTGCATGGGAATACGACAGTTCTTGTTGCTTCCAAACTCTACAATGATATCAGAATCACTGATGTCAATGATGACTCCGTAGAAACCGCTTGTTGTAAGAACGGTATCTCCTACTTCCATATCAGCGATCATTGACTGTACTCTCTTCTGCTCTTTCTTCTGTGGTCTGATGAAAATGAACCAGAAACCTCCGAAGATCAATGCATATACGACTAAGAGTGGTATCCAGGTGCCTCCTGCACTCTGTGCTGCTAATGTCCACATAACTAATTCCTCCTAATTATCTTTAAGCACTATTGCTATCATACACAATAATGCAATATTCATCAAGTGATTTCCTTGATTTTCATAAAATTTTCACTATTTTTTTACAGCCATTCCCGCAAGTTTTGCTTCTTTGTATTCCTTGTAACATCCTTGATCAATAGCATCTCTGATCTCTTCCATCATTGTATTGTAGAAATACAGGTTGTGAAGAACACACAGCCTCATACCAAGCATTTCTTTTGCTTTTAACAGATGTCTGATGTATGCTCTGGAATACGTCCGGCATGCCGGGCACTGACATCCCTCTTCGATCGGGCGGTCATCCAGCTCATATTTCGCATTGAACAGATTCAATTTTCCTGCGTTTGTATATACATGACCATGACGTCCGTTTCTGCTTGGATATACACAGTCGAAGAAATCAACTCCCCGGTCTACCGCTTCCAATATATTTGCCGGCGTTCCGACTCCCATAAGATAGGTCGGCTTATTCTTCGGAAGATGCGGCACCACTGCATCCAGAATACGATACATTTCCTCATGGGATTCTCCCACTGCCAGTCCTCCTACCGCATAACCGTCCAGATCAAGCTTGCTGATTTCCTGCGCGTGTCGGATACGGATATCCTCATAGATACCGCCCTGATTAATTCCGAAGAGCATCTGCTTCTTGTTGATCGTATCCGGAAGACTGTTCAATCTGTCCATCTCTGCCTTACAGCGGGCAAGCCATCTTGTGGTTCGGTCTACGGAACGTTCCATATAATCGCGGTCAGCCACACTGGACGGACATTCATCAAATGCCATGGCGATGGTGGATGCAAGATTTGACTGGATCTGCATACTTTCCTCCGGTCCCATGAAAATTTTCTTTCCATCAATGTGAGAATTAAAATATACGCCCTCTTCCTTGATCTTACGAAGCCCTGCCAGCGAAAACACCTGAAATCCGCCGGAATCAGTGAGAATCGGTTTATCCCACGCCATGAATTTGTGAAGACCACCGAGCTTCTTAATCACATCATCCCCCGGTCTTACATGAAGATGATACGTATTCGAAAGTTCTACCTGTGTCTTAATCTGTCTCAGATCATCAGTGGAAACAGCGCCCTTGATCGCTGCAACTGTTCCTACATTCATAAATACCGGTGTCTCAATCACACCGTGTACTGTGTGCAGTCTTCCCCTCTTGGCTAGACCATCTTGTTTTAATAATTCATACATATATTTTCACCTTATCATTTATCGTATTAATAATGACATATAACCGGTGTCCCATCGGAAATCAAATTATACATCTCTTTTGCTTTTTGTGTCGGCATATTAATACACCCGTGAGAGCCATGACTCTTATATCTGCTTCCTCCAAAGGAAGACTGCCACGGTGCATCATGGAAGCCGATTCCTCCATTGAACGGCATCCAGTATGCAACCGGAGACTCATAGCTATACGTGCCATCCGGACGCTTCTCTCCGCGAAGCACTGCATTTCTCGTCTTATAGGTCAGTGTATAGGTTCCCTGCGGTGTCGCATTTCCTCTGTTCGGATTACCGGTTACCACGTCCGAACTTAACACAACCTGTCCATCTTTAATAAAATAAGCTTTCTGATTGCTGAGATCCACCTCTGCATATGTGCTTCCCACATCCATTGCTCCGTGGCTTGCCGCTCTGCTGGAATATGCCGGTTCTCTCGTCACTTTTTCCGCATTCTGGATATTGGCAATCAGAAGATTATATTCTTCTTCCTGATTGATCCGCCATCCATAACTTCCACCTTCTACGGTCACGGTATTTCCTGTAGCAGTTGTGAATTGTCTCGGTTTCCCTTTAGTGTTATATTTCTCGGCAAGGCTGCTGATATATGTCTTTACCGCTTCCTCATTGAATGTCACTTCCATGTTGTCATTTACCGTAATCCACTGTGCGATCACTGCAGAGTTGACAACTTCCGTATTTGGGTTAAAGTCGTACGTGATCTCAGCGCCAAGATAACTGTTCATGCTCTCCGCAGCTTTTACTACTTCTTCAGAATCTGATACGAACTTAGGCAGAATATAACAACCACTTTCTAAAAGGTCAAGCTCCGGCTGAAAACCATCCAGCGATTTCTTAATCTCTTCGGTAAACTTCTCTGTGTTAATCTGCGTACCGATCACTTCCGGCACAACCTCAAACTGCGTCTCCTTAAATTCCGGATGCGCATTCACAGATGCGGTCTGGTTTTCTGCCTTCATGCACTGAAGTGCTGAAATTACTTCCGAAAGCTTTGTCTCATCATATTTCACACCTACTGCCGCCTCAATCTCCGGGTGATCCCACAGGCTTGTGATCCACAGAAAATTATTCTGCTTCTTAACATATTTCTTCAATTCATCCCCCGGCACATAAGTAAGTGAGATATTCTGTCCATCAATCTTTTCAACATCTCCGTCCGATTCTTTCAGTGTCAGCACATAGTCAGCCACCTGCTGTTCCATGTACTTTTCCACCTCAGCTACATTCTTCATAGAAAAATCTGTACCGTTGATTTTCGTATAAAACATAAAATGGCTGCCAAAATAGAGGGCAATTCCTACATAAGCAACAATCAGCACACCAAAAATACTGCCAAGAATAATTGCCAGTTTCTTTCTGAACTTATGCTTGCGGTATGCACGCTCGGCTTCTGTCTCCTCCTCAGGCTCCTCAAATTCCTGTTCTTCTTCAAACTCTTCTGATTCTTCTTCAAGTTCTCGTTCAAATTCCTCACCCAATTCAGAATGCTCTTCCTCTTTATCCAAATTGTCGAGATCTTCATAAATAGACTTCATTGTTTCTTCTACAATATCATCTGCTCTCTTATCCTTATTACTCATGAATTTTCTCCTTTTCTTACACGCTACCATTATAATATGGAGCAAATAAAAAGTACAGTCTTAAATTGTCGAATTTTCTGCTTCAAAAGTCCCCTCGTTCAGTATATAATAAAAAACAAATTATGATTTTAAAAGGAGATACATTCATGGCAGGTTCAACTTACGGAACAAATTTCACCATTACAACATGGGGAGAGTCTCACGGTGCTGCTATCGGCGTCGTTGTCGATGGCTGTCCGGCAGGTCTTTCCCTTACGGAAGAAGACATCCAGTCCTTTTTGGACCGCAGAAAACCGGGGCAGGGAAAATTCACCACCGCCCGAAAGGAAGCTGACAAAGCCCGCATCCTCTCCGGTGTCTTTGAAGGCAGAACAACCGGAACTCCGATTTCGATTCTCATCTCAAACGAAGATCAGCGTTCCCATGATTATGGAAATATCAAAGACTGCTATCGTCCGGGACATGCAGACTATACCTTTGATACCAAATATGGTTTCCGCGATTATCGGGGCGGTGGGCGCTCTTCCGGAAGAGAAACGATCGGACGCGTCGCTGCCGGGGCTGTTGCTTCCAAGTTCCTTGCAGAGCTTGGCATTCACCTCCAAGCGTACACCTGCGCAATCGGAGATATCAAAATTCCGGCTTCTGAATATCGTCTGGAAGAAATATCAGAAAATGCTCTGTATATGCCGGGCAATGCCTATGCCGCAAAAGCCGCTTCTTACTTAGAGCAACGCATGAAAGCGTGCGATTCTTCCGGGGGAATCATTGAATGTCGGATCGACGGTATGCCTGTAGGCATCGGAGAACCTGTCTTTCATAAATTAGACGCCATGCTTGCCGGCGCGATCATGTCCATCGGAGCCGTTAAAGGAGTTGAGATTGGTGACGGTTTTCTTGCAGCCGGTTCCTGCGGCAGCAAAAATAACGATCCTTTCTATATGAAAGATGGAAAGCCCGCCAAGGAGACAAACCACTCCGGCGGTATCTTGGGCGGCATGAGCGATGGAAGTACCATTCTTCTAAGAGCGGCAATTAAGCCAACACCTTCCATTGCCCAGGAACAAAAAACAATCACCCGCGACGGTGATGAAACTACCATCACCATTCACGGGCGACACGATCCTGTTATTGTCCCAAGAGCTGTAGTTGTGGTAGAATCTATGGCTGCGATTACGATCTTAGATCTGCTTATTCATAATATGTCCGCAAAATTGGATAATATGAGAGATTTCTACCTTTCTGATCATTAAATATGGAAACAACCACCGCCGATAAATTCACGCAGCAGTGAATTTGTCGGCACATTTTCGCTTCCGATTCCCACAAAATAATCCAAAAACTTCAACAGCCTTTTGGCTTCCATATATTCCGGTGCTTCCCGGTCAATACCGAAAAGCAGCGCCTCTACATAAGGCTTTAACACTGCCAGTTCATAAATAAGCGCCGAATTAAACATCACATCTGCCTGCTCCTGATACGGGAAAATGTTGCGTTCTTCTCCTCTTCTCACAGACGGCCACATGCGAATGGTTCGTTCTGCCGATGATCCTCTCGTCCTTGCATCCCGCACAATCCTGCGAAGAAGTCTTCCGTCTGTCGTCGGAATCCGGTTATGCTCGTCAATGTTAAGCTGCGTCAGCGCACTGATATAGATCTTGAATTTATTTTCATCCTGCAGATGTTCCGTAAGCTTCGGGTTCAGACAATGAATTCCTTCTATAACAAGTACATCATTTTCTCCAAGCTTCTTTGTCTCCTTTCCATATTCCTTATGACCGGTGACAAAGTTAAACGTCGGGATCACAACTTCTTTCCCATCCAGAAGATCCTGAAGCTGACGGTTAAACAGTTCTCTGTCCACCGCCTCCAGGCATTCATAATCGTAATTTCCGTTCTCGTCCTTCGGATTTTCTTCCCGCTCTACGAAATAATTATCTACAGCGATAGGATGCGGCACCAGACCGTTGGCACGAAGCTGGATAGATAATCGGTGAGAAAATGTTGTCTTCCCGGAAGAGGACGGTCCTGCGATCAGGACAAATTTAATCTTGGGGTTCGATGCGATCGTTGCCGCGATCTCGGCAATCTTCTTCTCCTGAAGCGCTTCCTGCACAAGCACCGTCTCCATCATATCCCCTTTTGTGATCTTATCATTGAGCGCGCCTACCGTTTCGATTCCCTGCATATCTCCCCATTTTGTAGACTCCTTAAGCACCTGAAAGAGCTTATTCTGAGGTTCAAACGGAGGTACTATTTCCGGTACAGAGCGTTCCGGCATCTGAATCACAAATCCATCGTCGTATTTGTATAATTTAAAATATTTCAGATATCCCGCACTTGGCACCATATACCCATAATAATAGTCTTCAAATTCATTCATACTGTATATGTTGACTTTGGATACTCTTCGATAAGTAAATAATTTCTCCTTATCATACATTCCGTGCTGTCTGAATGATGCAATCGCATCGTCTGTATTTACGGATTTCTTCGATATCTCAAGATCCATGTCTACAATCTCGCGCATTCGGCTTTCTACATGGTCGAGAAATTCCTGCGTAAGTTCCATGTCTCCGTCAATGGTACAGTAATAACCCTTGCTCACGGAATAGTGGATACGCACCTTTTTGATCTTTTCATGGTGCGCCACATCATAGATGGCTTTCACAAGCAGAAGACTCATACTTCGTTTGTAAGTCTTATGCCCCATATCTCCTGCTGTTGTCTCAAAATCCAGCACACAGTCCATCTTCACCGTCTTATGAAGTTCCTGAAGCTTTCCATTTATGATCACAAGAACAATGTCGTGGTCATAAAACTTCTGATATTCACGTGCAATCTCTCCATAAGTCGTTCCCTCTTCGTAGGTACGGATCTCTTCTCCGATTTTCACTTGATACGTTAACTTATCCATACTCACCGCCCCTTTTCTTTTACAATATGATAAATGGATGGCTGATCGGCGCCCCGATCACTTCCATTTCCTGAAAATGTTGTATGAGATATTGTTTCATATCTTCAATAAAAATATGCTCCACGCCATAATGACCGGCATCAATGATCGAAAGCCCCTGAGCAGCTGCATCAATTCCTTCATGATGACCAATGTCCCCTGTGACCAGAACATCCGCCCCCTTCTCAATAGACACTCCGATCACACTTTTTCCGGAGCCAGGACAGATGGCAACACGACGGACTCCCCGGGACAAGTCGCCAAACACCTTCACATGCTCCAGTCGGAAAGCTTTCTTTACTTGTTCACAGCACGCTTCCAGAGTCATTTCCTTCGGAAAGTTTCCAATCCTTCCGATTCCCTCTTCCTCTTCTGTGATTTCCAGAACTTCTGTATCACGAAGGCTTAACATTTTCCCCGACAGACTTGCCATTCCAAGCACATCATAATTCGTATGCATGGCATAGTAGGAAATATCCTGCCTGATCAATTTCAAAAGTCTTCTTCCTATAAAATCTTCGTTGGTGATCTTCATTCTCCCGCCGAAAATCAGAGGATGATGTGTGATGAGCATATCTGCTTTGCATGCGCAGGCAGCTTCAATCACTTCATCTGTAGCATCTACAGCCACATAGATCTTCTTTACCTCTTTGTCGTCTCTCCCTGCGAGAAGTCCTACATTATCCCATGGAAGTGCATAGCTTCTCGAATAATCCTGCTCCAGTACCTCTATGATCTCTTTACACTGCATCCGCCTCTCTCCTTACCTGCCTTTTTCATCTGCTGTTTGTTCGTTTATCAATGCTCTTCGAATACCTTCCAGGCCTGTCTCGTAAGCTTCATTTCATCTCTGACTTCTTTTTCTCTCTGTCTTGCACTCACACTTTCGGTTCTTGCCTCCAGCTGTCTTAAGATACTCTCCTGAATGCTGATTTCCCTTAAGAGATATTTATGAAGCACGGGATGTCTTTTTTCCAGAAGTTTTTTCCCGTAAATGTATTCATACATTTCATACGTTTCCGGCTCTCCGTGAACAACACGCATGATCGGATAGAATTTTCCATCCTCTTCCACCATGTCTTCCTCTTCAATGACAAGACCGTGTTCACACAGGTATTTACGCACCTTCCAGATCTCGGACTGGGGCTGGAGTATGCAGGCTGTCAGAGAATCTACGACCTTTTTTCCCTCTGTCAGGATCTTAATGACAAGTGCGCCTCCCATGCCGGCAGCAATCATCGTATCCACTTCCCCCGGCGTTACTTTGCAAAGCCCGTCCGACAGTCTCGTCTCAATCTGTCCTTTCAGTCCGTTTCCTACAATATGCAGTCTTGCACGCTCCAAAGGCCCTTTGTTAATATCCAGTGCAATCACCTTCGAAGCAATTCCTTCTTTCATAAGATAAATCGGTATGTAACCGTGATCGGTTCCAATATCTGCAACAGAGGCGCCCTCTGTCACAAGACTTGCAACCGCATAAAGTCTCTTTGATAGTTCCATAGGCGCCTCTTTCTTAATCCAAATAATCTCTTAATTTTCTGCTGCGGCTCGGATGGCGGAGCTTGCGCAGCGCTTTTGCTTCAATCTGACGAATACGCTCACGGGTAACATCAAATTCTTTTCCTACTTCTTCCAGTGTTCTTGCTCGTCCATCATTCATACCGAAACGGAGTCTTAACACCTTCTGTTCTCTCTCTGTCAGTGTATCCAACACTTCATCCAGCTGTTCTTTTAATAATGTCTGAGCTGCGGCTTCTGCCGGAACCGGCACATTATCATCCTGAATGAAGTCTCCCAAATGGCTGTCTTCCTCTTCTCCGATCGGGGTCTCAAGAGACACCGGTTCTTGAGAGATCTTCAGAATCTCTCTGACACGCTCCACCGGCATGTCCAATTCCTCTGCAATCTCTTCCGGCGTAGGTTCACGTCCCAGCTCCTGCAATAACTGTCTGGAAACACGGATCAGTTTGTTGATGGTCTCCACCATATGAACCGGAATACGGATCGTTCTTGCCTGATCTGCGATCGCTCTTGTAATTGCCTGACGAATCCACCATGTAGCGTACGTACTGAACTTGAATCCTTTGTGATAGTCAAATTTTTCAACAGCTTTGATCAGTCCTAAGTTTCCTTCCTGGATCAGATCAAGAAACAGCATGCCTCGTCCCACATAACGCTTTGCAATGCTGACAACGAGACGTAAGTTCGCCTCTGCCAGTCTTTTCTTTGCATCTTCATCCCCATCTGCCATTCTTCTTGCGAGCTCAACTTCCTCTTCCGCAGACAGAAGCGGAACCTTTCCGATTTCTTTCAGATACATTCTCACCGGATCTTCAATGCTGATTCCATCCGGAACAGACAGGTCGATCTTCTCCATATCCACTTCGTCTTCATCAGAGAGCATAATATCCGAATCATCAATATCATCATCGTCTGAGCTGATGCGCAAAACGTCAATATTCTGACTTTCTAAATATTCAAATACCTTCTCCATCTGTTCTGCGTCCAGATCGATATCATTGAAATAATCATTGATCTTCTGAATCTCCAGAACACTTTTTTTCTTTTTGCCAAGCTTTACAAGTTCTTTTAATTTTTCCTCGAATTTCGCCATGTTTTCTTCCATGTAGTGTCCATCCTCTCATTGCTTGTTTATATTTTATCCTCAATTAATAGAAATATGCAGTTTTTCAAGGTCCTGCAGTTCCCTTTTTGCTTCCATCAACCGCTGAAGACCGGCGATATCTGTCGGCGCAAGATTTTTTGCAGCCGTATCAATGCTGTGCCCCTTCACCCGGATTATGGTTTCTTTCAGCGCCTTTTCCTGTTCGCTGATCGTCGTCAGCTCTCTGATCTTCGTATGGAACAGGCTGGCAACCTCACGGTGTTCCTCTTCATCTGTGAAATGATTCATGATTCTTGCCGGATTTACATCCTGTCCCTCATACTGTTCATAGAGAAGTGCTGCCACCTTTTTATATAACTCTCCGGTAAAATCATCCGGAGTGATATATCTTCTTATCTGATTGAAAATGCCCTCGTCTTCGATCAGCCATGTGAGAAGGATCTTCTGAGACTTCACATGTCCATCCTCTTTTTCCCTGCTCTTTCCATCTAATCGCTTCGGGCGTTCCACTTGTTTTGCAAGCCCTGTCTGAACCGCCATTTTCAGTACCAGCTTTCGAAGCTCTTCAAAACCTACGTGATAGGTCTTTGCCACCGCCTCAATATAGTTGCTGCGTTCGATCTCCTCATCAAACTGAGTGAGACGCTTCGCCGCTTCTTTCATAAAGTCTGTCTTTCCTTCCGGCGTTGTAAGGTCGTAATCTCTTTCCAGAACTTCCAGACCGAACATGAAACCATTTCGCGCCTTATGTATCCGCTCCTCAAAAGCTTCCGCGCCCAGATGTTTGATAAATTCATCCGGGTCTTTATACGGCTCCATGCGAATGATCCTCGCAGTAATTCCCACGTCTTTTAAAATTGGCATTGCACGAAGCGCCGCCTTTGTCCCTGCCTCATCACTGTCGTAGGTCAAATACACTTCCTTCACATACCGTTTGATAAGGGAAGCATGCCCCGGCGTCAGCGCTGTGCCAAGTGATGCCACCGCGTTGGAAAAACCTGCCTGATGGAGCGAGATCACATCCATATACCCCTCACACAGAAGAAAATATGGTTTTCTTGAGCTTCTCGCCCGATTGAGTCCATAGAGATTCCGACTCTTATCAAAGATCATCGTCTCCGGTGAATTCAAATATTTCGGTTTTGCGTCTCCCATGACACGGCCGCCAAACCCAATCACACGGCTGTTGCTGTCCATGATCGGGAACATCACGCGGTTCCAGAATTTATCCGACACTCCATAACGCTCGTCCACCGTGACCAGACCGGCTTTCACGATCAGCTCATCACGGTAGCCCTTGCTCTTCAAATATTGATACAGATCGTTGCTGTATTTGTTGGAATATCCAAGCCCAAACGAATGGATCATCTCATCCGAAAGCCCCCGGTCTTTGAGATAAGAAAGCGCATGTGCGCCTTGCGGACTCTTTAACTGCACATAAAAATACTGTGCCGCCACTTTATTGATCTCCAGCAAAATTGCTTTCTGATCCGCCCGCTCTCTGGCCTCTTTGGAGTATTCCGCCTCCGGGAGCTCCACGCCTGCCCGATCTGCCAGATATTTCAGCGCTTCCTGGAACGAATAGTTTTCGTATTCCATCAGAAATGTAAAAACATTGCCGCCTGCACCGCATCCAAAGCAATAGTACATCTGCTTCTCTCTGCTGACCGAAAAAGACGGAGACTTCTCATTGTGAAATGGACAGAGTCCAAAATAAGAGCTTCCTTTTTTCTGTAATTTCACATAACTGGAAATCACATCTACAATATCATTTTTTGATCTTACTTCTTCTATAATCTCATCTGAATAATACATAAATCAGTCCTCATATATAATATTCGACAAAAGTATCGGATTTCCTTTTAAAATTTCCAAGATTCCGGAACAAAATATTCCTGAAACTTTTTCACTGCATAATTATCCGTCATTCCTGC
>UMJU01024431.1_pt1 | contig 44550 bp, 46 predicted proteins | sample 1966161 | NCBI WGS metagenome assembly UMJU01 (sample SAMEA4836156, study PRJEB28245) | human gut metagenome | biome: gut microbiome; material: fecal sample | place: Denmark | collected 2008 | reverse complement strand
GACCTTTGAAAAGGTCGACCAAACTTTTATAATTGCTTGACTAAACTGTGAGCTAAACCATAATTTACCCCCCGTTTCTGACAAAGAACCCCATTAAAAAAGTCAAAAAAAGCAGTATCCTCATTAACTGCAGATACCACTAAAACATATAAGATACTATCAAATTTAAAATTAAATCTCGTTGCCTAACATCTTGCTCCCTCTCTCTTTAAACATCAATATTGCCGATTACTCAATTTTTATAAATCTCAAGATGTCAGGCAGAACGGATTTACATCAGTATGAGGAAATATGAATTTATCAACGCTATGTGCTCCGGTATCTGAAATTTTTTCAGATTATCGGTGTCTTCGTCCCCACCGAGCGCTAATAAAGGCATATAACCAAAACACTCTTTATACAACAAATTTCCATGTTCGTTAACAGCTTTATAATACTGATTCAAAGAAAAAATTCGTTTAAAAAGCTCTTGTCTGCGAGTCTTTTTAAAAAGAACTCAAAATCTTTGAGCATCAGTTCACATATTCCGTAGCGAAGATACATTATACTTATATACTCGCCGCTTTCCAAGGTAATTATGTCACCAAATGCAGTTACAAAAATGGGAACTGCGTCCTTATACGAAAAGTATGTATTATCAATTATACTTTGATAATCATCGGGATTAATCACTTTAATATATCCGTTCATAAAAGTGCCTAATCCGTAATTTTGCCAAATTTTAAGCAAAGTTTCAGGAATTTTATTCTTGAATTTGTTAATAACATTGTCATTAACTTTTGCATATGATTGAAAATCCTATAATGCAACTGTATTCAAGAGTATTTCTCCCTTTTTATTTTATACAAACCTCCGTACTGTTGCACAGCACCGCTTTACTTCACACATCATATCGCAGATGTATGAAGTAGCTGTGAAGTGCCATAATCAAAACCGCTAAATACAAAACTTCTAAATGTACTTGTTTTTCCTTTATTTACTGATTTTATTATAGCACAAGGATTTTCATTTGTTACAGTTTGGGCAAAAACGCATTAAAAAAAGTCAAAAGTGATGTTTTTTATATGACAGATTAAAAATTATGTTGTATAATATCTTCTAAAGGGGGAATTTCGGTGCTTAATATTCTGCTTTGTGATGATGATAAATCAATACTCGAAAAAGTACGGTCACTTATAAGTAATCTTCAAAAAAACTATAAAATAGAATTTAATATAGATATGCGTACCTGCGGTGATTTTATTTTTAAAGAAAAACATTCTTACGACATCGCTATAGTCGATGTTCAAATGCCTGCCGTAAACGGACTTGAGGTATCGGAAAGATTAAAACAATTAAACCCTGACATTATTATTATGATTCTTACCTCATATCCGGCTTACCTTGACAGTGCAATGAAAATTCAGGTTTTCAGATATCTTTCAAAGCCGATTGAAACTGAAAGGTTTAACAGAAATTTTCTTGAAGCCGTTGACTATTACAGGAAAATCAGTAAAAGTATTATAATAGAAAAATATGACGAAATTTTCACTGTAAAAACAAGGGATATTCTCTATATTGAAAACAGAAAACACGGTTCACTTATCGTTACTAAATACAAATCATACGAAACCAATAAGAAACCTGCCGAATGGTACGAAATAATCAATCAGCCTAACTGCTTTGTCCAATCGCATAAAAGCTATATCGTAAACTTACAGAATGTAATTAACTTTGATAAAAGTTCAATTACATTTCAGGGGGCCAATGAGAATCTTATGGAGCATTGCATTTCGCAAAGAAAATACGCAGAATTTAAAAAAGCCTTTTTTGATTTTGCGGGAGGTATTGTATGATAATTTTCAGCTATGCGACGGTAACGGTATTTGAGGCAATCATTTCTTACATATTTATTTCCAGCAAATTTGCTCAGAAAATGAGCAATATGGGTTTATTTTTATGTTTTTCATTGTCTGCTGCACTGCAATTTATAATAAATACGATAGGTGTGGAATATTCAAATATTGTAGCATTTTTAGCATGCAATCTGTTGCTGTGTATTTTTTGCTTTAACACAAATGTTTTTCAAGCAATATTTACTTCAATTCTTCTCACATCTATAACTCTCATAACAAAAATGACTCTGCTATTCCTTGTAATGGTAACTTTTAATATTGATATTAAAGGAATCACTGAGAACGGTATGATATTTTTCTTATTAAGCGGCAGCTCGCAGTTATTTTTCTTCTTTATTGCATACTTTGTATCTAAAATTTCCGTCAAAGAAAATAAAGAAAATTTGAAGCTAAATAAAACAAATATGCTTTTCTTTCTGCCGATGGCGTCAATACTTATCATATGCGGTATGTCATACATTTCGCTTAACTATAAACTTGACGAATTTACATATGTTTTGTTTGCGGTAGGCGCTCTGCTTTTAATGTATTCAAATATAGTTGTTTTTCTTGTACACGAAGACGTATTGAAAACTCAATACGAAAACACGGCGCTAAAGCTGCAAAAGCAAAAATCAGAAATTGATACCGAATATTACTCTATTTTGCAAAATCAATACGAAAATTCTAATATTTTAATTCACGATATAAAACGCCACTTGCTTTCAATAAAAGAACTTTCAAACGAAAAAGACTTTGAAAGCATAAACAAATACATTGACAGTCTGTATGAAGATTATCAGATTAAATACTTAAAGAAATACAGCGATAACAAACTTATAAATGCAATCATAAACAGATATGTCAGTGCTTGCAAAGATAAAGAGATTGACTTCTACTGCGATATTCGAGATATAGATTTTTCTTGCATTTCAAATAACGATATAACATCATTACTTGATAATATTCTTGAAAACGCTCTCGAGGCAACGCAAAATGCCGATAACAAGAAAATTGAGCTTACAGTTAAGCAAACGAACACAAACTATATTGTAATCAACATATGGAATTACTGTGCAAGTGCTCCTAATCTTAAGGACGGCAAATTACAGACAACCAAAAGCAATAAATTTATTCACGGCTACGGAATAAAAAGTATAGAACGAATAGCAAAACAATACAACGGTAATGTAAGTCATAATTTTGACCCCGAAAATATGAAATTCACTCTCGCAGTTGTTTTGAAAATTAAATAAAATAAGGTTCATCACGATTTTTTGTGGGATGGTAACGGACAGAAGAAATAGAAAGATAGCAAATCAAGGTAAAGAAGGAGTCGTCGTCACGGTAACCGTAGCCGATTCGTTTGCATACCGCCGAAAAGTTTGTGTAAAAGTAAATAATAGACTTCCTTTCGAGCAATAATGGAAATAGAAAAATTAATGCTTAAAAGGAAGTTTTTTTAATGGCAAAAGCACCGGCAGAAATGATGGGAGAGCTTGAAATCAAAGTTCCGAGGGACAGAAACGGCGAATACGAACCCAAAATAATCAGCAAATACAACCGCAATGCAGACGGTATGGAAGAGAAAATTCTCTCACTTTATGCCTGCGGAATGAGCCAGCGTGATATTGCCGAACAAATCAAAAATCTGTATGATGTAGAAATTTCTCCCTAGCTTGTCAGCAAGATAAGCGAGAAGGTTATACCTGACGTTACTGCATGGAAAAACCGCCCTCTTGAAAGTGTATATCCGTTTGTGTTGTTTATGGATGCAATTCATTACAAGGTCAAGGAAAATCATCAGTATATCACGAAGGCTGCGTATGTAGTTCTGGGCATCAATCTTGACGGTCAGAAAGATATTCTCGGCATATGGATTGGCGAAAATGAGAGCAGTAAATTTTGGTTGAATGTGTTGAATGAGCTCAAGACTCGTGGAGTTAAAGATGTATTTCTGTTCTGCGTGGACGGACTGACAGGTTTCAGACAGGCTATTGAAGCGGCTTTTCCAAACGCACAAATCCAGCGTTGCATCATTCATCAGATACGCTCAAGCACAAGATTTGTAAGCTACAAACACATCAAGGAGCTGATGGTTGACCTCAAGAAAGTATATCAAGCTATCAGCGAGGAAGAAGCTATGAACAACCTGATTTTGTTCAAGGATAAGTGGGGCAAGGCGTCTTGCATATCGGCTACACTTTTTGGTTTGTACTGTTCGATAATTTGCTTTGCGAGGTTCTAGCCCGGTGTGATTTCCTTTTTCTTTGGCATTTCGTTCATTCCTTTTCTGTCCTTTCTTTCATTGTAGCACACTTTTTCCAAAATGCAAAAAGTGTGCAAGTTATTTTTCTAACTTACACACTTTATTTTACAAGCTCTTATCTTGCATTTCGTTTCGTTCAGAGAAGCCCTGTTACTCCGACTCTCTTTTCTTAACTATTGAAAGAGAACCTATTACATCAAATGCAATAAAAATGCTATTCCAGCGTTTAAAAATTTCATCAGGCATAAGTCGGCTGTATCCGCACTTGTTAAGACATACATTTGCAACGAATTATATTATCCAGGGCGGTAATCTTGAAGTCCTCAGGGTTCTACTCGGTCATAGTTCTATCTCAATCACTCAAATATATATTCATTTGGCTACACAAATGCAATTAGTGAATAATAAGTTTGATAGTCATTTAGACACCTTGACTTAGACACCTTGATTTTTTAACACTCCAAAAAGAAAAGCACCGACTTCAAAAATCGGTGCTTTTGGCTGGGCTGGCGGGATTCGAACCCACGGGTGACGGAGTCAAAGTCCGTTGCCTTACCGCTTGGCGACAGCCCAATATATAATTTTTGTGTAAAACGCTTATTCTGATTAGGGCAGCTTAAAAAGTTGTTTGTGCAAACTACCGACAGTGTCTTTTACATTTATATAAGTAAAGCCGCAAAGGCATTGTACCTTGCGGCTTTATGGTGACCCATCGGAGATTCGAACTCCGGACACCTTGATTAAAAGCTACCACTATATTGAGCCAATTTATTATCATATTGACAAAATAATTTATCAATATGACTATGATAACGCTGATTTAGTATTCTTTGTTGTGTAGCTAAATGCACATATTTCATTGTCATTTGTAAACTTGTATGTCCGAGCAATATTCGCAGTTCTTCAACATCACCGCCATAAAGGATATAGTTAGTCGCAAAAGTGTGGCGAAGTAAGTGAGGGTGCAATCTGATAATTCCTGTACTTTCTTTTAAATCTTGAAAATACATCTTGATTGTATTATCGGTAATCGGTGTACCATCTTCTTTTTGGAAAAAGCGTTTTTCATATTCGTTTCTCATGTGTGAATAACGATTAATATATCGCTTAGTTTCTTCACCAAAAGGTACTAATCGCTCTTTTTCTCCTTTACCTTGCACTAACATAGTGTTGTTATGCATAAATATGTTTTTTGATTCAAGATTTACTACTTCTCCTCTTCTCAGACCTGAATCAAGCATAAGCATAACCATCAACTTATTGCGAATACCAAAGTATGAGTTATCAAAATTATTGAGAAGTATTTTTACTTCTACATCTGACAGCGGAACAATATTGGCTATTTCAGCTTTAATAAGTTTCAATTTACCCACATTTTGAAGCAACTCATTTTCATTCAGCCACAGCAAAAATGTTTTCACTGCTCTTGTATAAGTTTGCAGTGATATTTTTTTAGTACCGTTTTTATTTTCAATTAAATAGAGTTTGTAATCTTCAAATAAATGAGTATAAACATCTTCGACATTTTCTATTTTGTTATCTACACACCATTCAATGAACTTCGGTAAATTATATTTATAATATTTTAAAGTTTGTTCAGTTACACCTTCAGAAATTTTTTCTTTCAAGAACTGCTGATAAGCAGCACATAAAGTCATAAAATACACCTCGTAAGCAATCAGGTAACAATATTGTAACATATTGTAATAATATGGTCAATATTCAACAACTTTGTTTATGAGGTCTTTTTTATATAAAAAACAGGAGGCAGCTATGAGTATATTAAGTTTTGAAGAACCATACACAGACAACGAGGTTGTCGGATATTATGAAGATAAACTTATTGTCAAGCGTGAGGACGGTAAATTATTTTTCTGTGAAATACCCGAAAATCTTATTGAAATCGGAGAAACTATTTCTCCTAAAGATTTAACAAGTATTTCAGAATTGCCGTACGATGTACAAAAAGAAATTAAGAATCAATATGCAGATTGAGAGGTGTAAAAAATGGCTTACGATCCGTCAAAATCAGAACAGACAAAAGAAGAAATGAAACAAAAGGTCATTGAACTTGCTAAGAACTTTAAAGATAATCCGCAGAATATGATTGAATACTTGCAATTTTCAACTCGTTTTTATAGCTACAGTTCAAGAAACACAATGCTTATTTATCAGCAAAATCCGGGTGCAATGTTTTGTAACAGCTATAAAGCATATCAGGATATGGGTTATTCGGTTAAGCGTGGCGAACACGGAATGAAAATACTTGTGCCAACTATAAAGACATACCTTAATATTGACGGCAGCCCTGTTCCTCTCAGTAAAGCTACAAAAGAACAGAAAGAGGCTTACAAGCTACATAGAATTGAGGCAGAGCAACGAATACATTTTAAAGTCGGTACCGTTTTTGACATAGCACAAACAAATTGTCCTAAAGAAGATTATCCTAAATATTTCGATCTTGGTTACACATCAGAACAGCATAAACAGCTATACGAACTTATGAAAACATATTGCGAAAAAGAGTTGAATTGTAAAGTACACGAAAATCAATTTAATTCAGTATCACTGCGAGGCTTCTTTGATCCTGCAAGCAATTCAATTTCGCTTAGCGGTATGTTTGACGATTCAACAAAATTATCAGTACTTACACACGAAACCGCACACGCTATTTTACATAAAGAGCTTGATAAAACTCAAATTAAAAGTGAAGCTCAAATGGAATTTGAAGCTGACGCAACATCGGTAATGTTGCAGTCATACTTTGGCTTGCAAATACCTGAGAGCAGGCAAAGACATCTTGCCGATCAATACAAAACAATGTGTGCAGACAAAAGTATCTCTTCGGCTGACATTACAAAATCACTTGATCACTCTCACAGAGCATATAAATCAGTTGCGGATAATATCAACAATAGTCTAAAACCTGAACTTACGCCATCAATTAAAAATGTTCAGGCTGCACAGGTGACACAACCCATTTTACCAAATCAAATAGCAATGCCCGATATGGGAATGGCTATGATGATGTAATATGACTGCTTTTTCGAGCAGTCTTTTTATATTATTCAAACTAACAAGTGTCCCACGGTGGGACACTTAGTAATAAATTTATATCATTTAATCGGGGGAACGAAAAATGAAAGTTAATAATAAGGCAATTAAAATTGCAGTATCAAATCAAAAAGGCGGCGTAGGTAAGACTACAACTGTTTTAAATCTCGGAGCAGCTCTTGCTGTCAACAATCGCAGAGTATTGCTTGTTGATTGCGACCCACAGCACCACTTATCGAACTGGCTTAATTGGGAAGCCGATGGCAAGCCTACAACATCCGATATTATTTTCAGCACAGTTACAAAACAAAATGTAAATTTTAAAAACTGTATTCGTTATTGCGAAAAAGAAAACTTTGACTTTATACCGTCAATTAACTTGCTTGCCGGTATGCTTGGAATTATTGCTGCAGATGATAACAGTTCAACTGTAATTTCAAGAATTTTTGAAAATGACTACTTTAACGAAAATTACGATTACATTATATTTGATTGTCAAACTGCTCTTGATTTGCTTGTTACAAATGTTCTCAACGCTTGTGATAAGCTGCTTATTCCTGTTCAGGCAGATTTACTTAGTTATGAGGGCGTAGAACAAATGCTTGACAGTTTTATGCGAATTAAGAAAGATACCGATATTCGTAAATATCTTCTTGGAATGCTTGTTACTATGTATCAGACTAATACAAGACATTCCGCTACAATTTATAATGCACTTAAAGAGAGTTATAACGATCTCGTTTTTAACACATATATATCGTACAGAACAGAAACAAAAAACTCAGTCGGTTTTCACCGTAGCAGCGTTTCAGACTGCAAGTCAGTTGTAGGTGCTCAATACATAGAGGCTGCACATAGAATTATGGAGGAATGTGAAAATGCCTGATTTTTTTAAACCCAAAAAGCAAATATTAAAAACCCCGGAGCAGGCATACTCTGAATTGCTCGGCGGCAGTACCGAAAATCAAGTTGTAGAAATTGACATATCTCTGATTGATGAAATAGATGATCAGCCACAAAGCATACATCAAGACAAAATTGAAAACATAGCTGAAAGTATGAAGCATATAGGACAGATTGACCCTGTTACTGTTGTGAAGTCAAAAAAAGAAGGCAGATATGTTTTACTTGCAGGCAGACACAGAAAAAGAGCATGCCTACTGAATGGGCAAAAATCTGTTAAAGCAATAATAAAAAACGAAACCGACCCGGACAAGCAAAGGCTAATCTTATTGGCCACTAATAATGACCGCAACACCGACTATCTGCCCTCAGAACTTGCTTTCAGTTATGCGGAGCAATCTGATCTTTTAAAAAAACTTGGCAGTAAATCAACCGTATCAGCTATAGCAGAGCAAAACAACACAAACAGAAAAGCTGTTCATAGACACATCAGGCTTACATATCTCATTAAACCTTTGCTTAACAAAGTTGACAGCGGAGCAATTACAGTCGGTGCAGGATATGAACTTTCATTCCTTTCAGAGGAACAACAAATCTCATTGCTTAATTTTATTCTTAATAATGCCTCGGTTTGCCAAAAGATTGATAAAGACATTGCAAGAAGAATAAGACTTGAACCTGACAATCTGCAAGAAATCTTTTTTCCACAAGTTGATGTACCGGTATTATTTGAAGAAGAAGCTGATATTGAAAAAGAAAATATTGACATTGAATCTCTTAAAGCAGAGAAAGAAAAAGTTAATAATTCATCTGAAAAGGTAATTAATCCTGAACCAAGCAACCACAAGTGTCCCACGGTGGGACACTTAAAGGAAAAAGAGCAGTTACCGAACGAACTGATTATGACCTTATCAGCTACAGTTTTAAACTGTACAAGCTCGGTATTGAAATATTATGCAACTGCATTTCCTACCACTGCCGAATCAGTTAATATGTTTAGTCAACGATTTAAGAATTTTTCTGCAAGCGGTAATACGCAAAATTATGTTCCATTTCAGGAATATCAAAATTGCGAATACAAATTAAAGTTTCTTAAAAAGCAGCTTGAATTTTATCTTAACAATAATAAATATACAGTTGCTTACAATGAACTTGATGAGTCTATCCGCAGATATTTAAGAAAATTTTTCCAAAAAGAAAGACTCATTGAAGTTATATCAAACACTTAAACAGCTTTCTTCTCATCGTTCCCCGATGATAGAAATACAGGGCTGTTTCAAAACATTTGGAACAGCCCTACACCCCACAAGGAGGTAAATATGAAAATCAAAAGAATAATTTGTGCTTCATTAGCAGTACTTAGCTTATCAACAGCATTATTATCATCACCGGTAAACGCAGCACCGAAAATTGGTGATGTAAACCTTGACGGCATAATTAATATTGTAGATGTATCATTAATTCAGCAATATCTCGCAGGATATAAAGATATGAAATTTTACTCGGCATATGCTGATTTTGACCGCAACGGAAAATTAGACATTAACGATATATCTTTATTGCAACAGTATCTTTCAAAATCAATCATTGTGTATGGTGATTTTATATTTCAAATGAGCAGTAATTCAAAGTTGATTTCTCAATCATATTTTGGCAATGATACAAATGTAACAGTACCGGGATTTCTCCCCGGCTACAACTATGTAGTTACCGAAATCGGTTCTAATACATTTTCAAACAATTCAAAAATCGCAACAGTAACTTTGCCTCAAAATATCGGAAAGCTTAACGATAAAGCTTTCAATAATTGCAGCAAACTTACAACTGTTTATGCTTATAATAAAAACCTCAAGTGGAGCAATTCATTTTATAATTGTCCAAAATTCAAGTCAATTCAGTTTAAGTGAAATTAAAGAATAAACCGCACCTTACATACCCCTTCTCCTTTTATTAAAATGAAGAAACACTGCAGTTAGTGCGGAACTGCAGTGTTTGTACTAAACTGTTTTTATTGCAATTCTTATATTCTTTTATTACTGCGGATTATATAAAAACTATCAACAAACAAATTATTGACAAACAAAAATGTTAATTGTAGAATAGAGGTGAAATATATGCACTTTGATATAAATAAATTGATAAATTGGAGCAATATGATGGATTGGGTTGTTTTTTGCAGTTGCCTTGTACTTTTAACCGGAGTTATCATTGATATAGTTAAATCAGTAAAAAGCAACAAGGAGTTATCTAATGAACATAAATCAATAAAAGAAGGCCAAAAAGATTTAAGTACTGACAACGAAAAAGTTAAGGACTTAATTCGTAGCGAAAATAAAGATACACAACAAAACATAGAAAAGGCACAAAAATCATTAGAAAATAATGATAACCAAATTTACAGTTTATTAAATAATGTCGATAAAACGCTTATTAAAGAAATTGAAAGGAGTAAATATAAATATGAAAATCTAACTGATGAGCAACGCAGCATAAAAAATTATGTGGAATCTATCAACAACTTAATGAAAGAAGTTGAACGATTGCAAACACTATCTGTTGAGCAACAGAAACAAATACTTGAATTGCAGTCAGAATTAAATCAAGCACAACATTTTAACAATAATTTTACACAACATATGTAATACCTGCCATTCAGCCTAAAGGCTTTATGGAGTAGTTGCAGAGGATATAAGGCGGTTAGCACTCCCGAATAAGGGGGTGATATGTATGACCGAGTTAGTATTACTGATTATTTTGTTAGTAGAACTTCTTGAGATCATTAAATACATAAAAAAATAATCGCCCAACAGCCCGCTAAAACTTGTTGAACGATTATTTTATAATTTAATAAACAAATGTGGCTAACCGCTTTAAACGGTTTCCTCTGTAACTACATTATATATTATAAAAATTTAAAAGTCAATATGACAACACATTAATAAAAAGAGGGATACTATGAATGAACTAACTTCCGGAATTGTAAGCAGTGCAGTTTGGGATTTAATAAAGAAGGGAACTTCTGTTACAAAAGACTTTCTCAAAAATAAATTATCAAATTGGATACTGGACGATAAATCACTTGATAAAATATGTAAATATATAAATAATACACCTGATGTATATTTGAAATCCGAAGGATTACTTAAAGAATATATTAATATTGACGAAGAAATCCAAAAAACATTAGAATTTGCTAAATACATAAAGCCAACTGTTTCTCAAAATATAGGTGTTGTAAACGGTAATGTATTCGGTAATATTGAAGGTGATGTTATTAATAATTATAATAACTCACAAAAGCCCAAAGAAACAAATAACAGTACATTTTATCTTACCGATAGATTTAATGAATATTGTCCAATACAAATTGTAAAATCGTATGATGTAACAAGAGATATTTGTAATATAGAAAACGAAAGTAACGGTCCTGTTATTAAAGCAAAGATTACAATGCCCGAAAAAGTAAAGCAATTGCCCGGATGCCAATTTGCAATGATTTTACTTTCTTTTACCCCTTTTATAAATTTAGAAAATTACTACGATGAAAATTATAATTTAGAATTTTCACTTGATACTTCTCAAAGTATTAAATTAGTGCAATTTCAAATAAAGAATGTACAGCAAAGTCAATTTATCGACTTTCCGCTTGAAAACAAGCATCACATTGTACCATTAGCAAAAATGTCTTCCCGGGATTCATGGAAAGAAATAAAAGAAATTTGTTTTACCGTATTTGCCGATGACAGATATATAACAGATGAAATTGGATATATTAAAATTTCAGGATTGCGTTTAACAAAATAATTTTATATCACATTTAAGCAGTTAAGTATTAAAACTTGACTGTTTTTTTATTATATGAAATAAGGAGATTAGCTATATGCAAGAAAGAGAAATAATATATAAAATACTTTTTAGTTCTGTAGCTCCATACCTTTTAATTATAGCAAATTTAATTATAGTGGTATGTATTATCAAAATTTTATGGATTACAGTAAAAAACAAAAACAAAAAAATCAGTTCGGAAACTATTGCTTTCTCTTGCGTATGTCAATTCTTCTATTATATACTGATGGACTTAGACTTGCACTTATGGTTATCTATTATATTTTTATCAGCCTTTTTGATATTTTATAATAGTGTTAAAAGATTACAAGATGGAACATACACTTTTCCAACACTGTTATTGATGACATTTGCTATGTATTTATCTATAAGTGAATCAATTCCAATATTTTTTGTTGCAATACTTGTATCTCTCCCCATTCAAATAAGAACGCTATGGATTGAAAACAAAGATAGATAAAAATTATTAATAAACAAATTATTGACAAACAAAAATGTGAATTGTAAAATTAAGATATAAAGACATATACGAAAGGGGTCAGAAGTATGACTACACAGGAAATGAACACAAACATCACAAATACGAATGAATCAGCAGAGAAAAAAACGAATAAGAAAAAGGCTATTGGTATTGTTGCGGTTGCGGCAGTAACGGTGGCGGCGGTCATTATTGCTATGCTGACCGCTTGCGGAAATAAACAGCCTACGGCAACGGCTGATGAGGTAATCGGTACATCTGTTCAGACTGTTACACAGGTTGTGACGGACAGTCAGGGCAATACACATATTGAAGAAGCAACTAAGGTTGTTGAGGTTAAGCAGACACAGCCTGCGGAGAAGTCGGAAAAAGCTACGGAAGCTCAGGCACAGAATGCAGCAAAGACCGACAGCAAGCAGAACAACGGCGGTCAGAGCAACAATAACAGCAACGGCAACAGCAATCAGACTAACAACAATAATAACAATGGCGGCAACGGTCAGACAAGCAAGAGCAACGGCTCATCAGGCAGCACAAACAAGCCTGCAAGCAATTCAGGCTCAAGCAGTTCATCAAGTCAGAGTAAACCGTCAGGCGGTTCATCAAGCAACTCAAGTCAGAGCAAGCCGTCAAGCGGCTCCGGCTCTTCATCTTCGAGTAAGCCTGAACCGGCACCGGCTACACAGCCTGCAACAAAAGACCCGCACGAGGGAAAAACTTGGCACGATGCAGAGTATAAGACCGAAAAAGTGTGGGTAGTTGATGAGGAAGGCTACACTTGGCAGAAACCGATTTACGAAACACACGATAGAACAATTTGTAATACCTGCGGTGCAGATATTACAGATAATTGTAGTGAACATATAGAAGCTCATATGGATAAAGGAGAAAATGGTAGTTATCGTAATGAAATGGTTGATACTTTAGTTGGTTATGAAACAATAACCGTCCCCGAAAAAGGACATTATGAAACAAAAACAACTCTCGAAAGAGCAGCAGGTTGGTATTAATATAAATCACTTCTAAGGGATAAAAATTGAATAACTAAAGCAAAAAGCAGTTAAGTATTTTATTATTAAAAATCTTAGCTGCTTTTTTGTTTTACAACAAAAACCGAAAGGGGATAAAACTATATGAAAAACAGGAAAAGAAGCCCACCAAAAAAACAAATACATACTATCTCATTGAAAGGAGAGAAAAACTTAATAATGAAAATTCTTAAAAAGCTTACAGCCGTAATCATTTCATTTGTGACTGTCTTTGCAATGTTCCCTGCCGTAAATATTACTGCAAGTGCGTATTCATATACAGGACTTGACGAAATTGGCGGCAAGGTGCTTATTGAATCATCAGAGAAGCCTATCGTTCTTGTCAACAATGGCAGTGGCGGTCGTTTGGACGCATACAAGTTTAAATTCAACGGTGAAATAGGCTATTGCATTGACCCACAGTCGTATGCCCAGACGACCGGCGGTCAAACTGTTGAATTTACAGACTTCTATGGAGATACAGGTAAGGAAGTTATCAAGCTTGATCCAAATTCGAGCAATGCTTCCGAAAAAGCACTCATTGTTGGTGAAGAGTTGCTGTATGCAAAACATTTCTTTGACAGTAAAGAAATTGTAGTTGAAAACAAGACTATGAAGCAGTATATGTATGACAAATTCATAGGTCCGAAAGCCGATTACAAATACAGCTCATTCTTCTCTGCTGCTAAAATAAGTAATGATGACGCATACTATATCCTAAGTCATTTTGCACTATCTCAGCTTTATCACACAATGCTTAATGATAAAAGCACAGCGTGGAAAACTTGGAGCGGATATAGTGACATCTCTGAAATGGTAAATATGATTGTTGATGTGTGTCAGCGTGTTTCAAAGCATAGCGGTAATTACAGCAAGATTGCAAGTTACGCAAGTACAACCAACATTTATATTGCACACCCAAAGCCCAAAAATCCAAAAGACGGAACATATCAGCACCTCATAGTTGAAATACCGAAAAAAGCTAAATTATATCTTGAAAAGTCAGGTACAAGCGAAGAAATCAAAAACCTGACAGAACAGACAACTGATAAAGATTACTTGAATTTCGCAGGTGCACAGTACACCTTGTATAGTGATGATAACAAAGTAGTTGCAGTTGCAGAGCTTGATAAAAACGGTAATATTGCAAAAATTAAGTATTCGTACTCCAATCAGGACTGGATTACAAAGAATTACTTTGAGCTTGTTTCAGGTCAGTATTACCTCAAGGAAACAAAAGCACCTGCAAACGGTTACTTCGCTCTTAGCGACAAGAAACACAATGTTACAGTCACAACAGACGATTGCAATAACGAAAGAATACTTGATATTCTTCAACTATCTGATACTGAAATCGTTAAGCTGAAATTCAAAAAAGAAAGCAGTAATCCTGATTTGACAACAGACAATGACTGCTATTCATTAGACGGCGGTATATTTGCTGTCTTTTCTGACGAAAAGAGTGCATACGATTATATATCCGATAACAGCGTAAAGAATAACATCGTCAGGTACTTCATTACCGACAGCAACGGTAATTGCAAAGCTATATCTAAAGACGGCAACTTTTGGGACTATAACGCAAATTCAGACCTGTATAAAATTGCATACAGTGACAGCTACTATGCTGTTGAAATGGTAGCACCAAAAGGTTTTAAAAGCTACAACCGTCCGGTGCAAATGACCATAAATGGCACAAACGGTGGTTTTGTTGTATTATCTGCAACTATTTCTGACACACCTCTTAATGACCCTATAGGTATTAAAGTCCAAAAAAAAGATGCCGTTACCGGTCAGACAACCAATATGTCAGGTGCAGAATTTACTGTTAAATATTATAGCGGTTATTACTATTCTGAAAGTGAACTTGCAGGAAAATCACCCGAACGCAAATGGATACTTAAAACTAATCAAAACGGTTATACTGATTTAAGTGAAAAATATCGTGCGGATAGCGACTATGGAGAGCCATTTTATGTAACAAGTGCAGAAAATCCAAACCCGGCTATGCCACTTGGCACGGTGACAATACAGGAAACCAAAGCCCCGACAGGCTACAAAATCAATCCTGAATTGTTTATCCGACAAATTAAGGTTGATGAAGCCACAGGCTCAATCACAACCTTTAATGAGATTGAAGTGCCTGAACCACGAGATACTGTTTACGGCAATCTTACAATCTACAAAAAAGCCGAGGACAGCAAGCGAGGAGCTAATACTGCTAAGGATGTATGGTTTAATGTCAAGTCTGATGACGGAGTGACAGACGAAAACATAGTAACAAAAAGCAAGGGCATAGACGGTGCAGCAACGCTCAGCGACTTGCCTGTTTACAAAGCAAGCGGAGAATATGTAAAATACATAATCACAGAGCTTGGCTACAAAAATGCAGACGGTACATACTCTGTGCCTGACAGATATATTCCTCCTGCTAAAAAAACCGTTACGCTAAAGGAAAATGTTACTCTTTCATTTTATTTTGCTAACAGACTGCAAAAGACAGGCTTAATCGTTCAAAAAGAGTCTGAGGACGGCATTGTAAGCGGCTTTTACTTCTCGGTAAAGTCTGATGACGGCAAAACAAATAAGGTGCTTGTAACAGGCGAGGACGGCACTGCTCAGCTTACCAATCTTGCGGTGTATAACACAAGCAATGAAAAGGTTAAATACACAATTGACGAATTAGGCTTTAAAAATGCAGACGGTACATATTACTTCCCTGCTAAGTATGTAAAGCCTGCGGCTCATACAGTTACACTTGAGGACGGCAAAAGCTTTGTAGTTACGATGAAAAACCTGCTCAAGCGTGGCAGTGTAGAGCTTTTAAAAACAGACGGCAACGGCAATCCGCTTGAGGGTATTGAGTTTGAACTCTACAACACAAAAACAGGCATTGTTAATGTTATAAATAAAAACAGCAGTATTATGTACGAAGCTGCCGACAGCAAGACGGCTGATACGGTAACAAAGCTCGTTACCGACAGCGACGGCAGAATTATTGTAAATAACCTCTTGCCCGGTGATTATTACTTCATTGAAACACACAGCAAAGGTAATATGCCGTATGCAGGCAAAATTAACTTTACCATTTCACCCGACAGCTTAGATACGCTTGATATACAGCTTACGGTTAAGAATAACAGTGTCTTTATTCCTGAAACAGGCGGAACAGGCAACAACAGACCAATGTACATTGAAATCGGCGCCGCTGTATTAGCGTTTACAATATTGGTAGGTGCTATCGGTTTAGGTATAAGAAAAAAGAAAAAAAGCATCGGCAAAAAGGCTCAACAGTAAATCTGTTGGGCTTTTTCCATACAACGGACAAATTGTCCGCAAAAAATTTTTAAGGAGGGGTTTTCTTATGAGAAAATCAATTAGAAAATCATTCACAGGCAAACTGCTCGCAGTAGTAATGATGTTGACATTACTCTTTGCGGCGATCCCAACAGCAAGTGCGGCTACTGCACTTAAGACAGACCAAAAGGTAAATATCAGTGTAAAATGCACTAAACCAGGCTATACTTTTGAACTTTTCAGAGTTGCGGACCTCAAGAGCACAACAGCTACTCCGTTCAAAACAGAATACACATCGCTTATTTCTTCTGTAAGTGCTGAAATTCTTGCAGGCGATTCAAAGGCTGCTCTTGACGCACTCGATAACGCTGATTTAAGTACGGCAGTATCACAGGGTACATTTACTTCATCAGCAACAAACACAACACAGAGCTTTTCAAACCTTAAACAGGGTATTTATTACATCAAGTGTGTTAAGTACCCTGCTGGTGTTACAAGTATCACAAACTCTGTTCTTGCTCTCCCGTATTACAATAACGGTGAGTGGGTATATAGCTACGCTGAAATCAATCTTGCAAGCAAGGTAGCTGACAGCACACCGTCAACAGAAAAGTCAATTACCAACAGCACAAAGAACAATACTAACTATACAGATGTAAGCCTTGGCGACACTGTAAACTTTAAGCTCAAGAATACAGTAGCAGGCTCAAATGACATTAAGCTCACAACATATGCTGTATATGATGATATGTCAGCAGGTCTTACACTTAACAAAAGTTCATTCAAGGTTACACTTGTTGACGCTAAAGGTGCTAAAGTAGCTGACCTTACTAAAGGCACAGATTACAAGGTGAATGTAACAAGCGAGGGTGAGGGCAAAAACACAAAGTTTAATGTTGCACTTACTTCCGAGTATCTTGCAAAGTCAGATTTTTATACAAGCAACGCAAAATTTGTTATTGTAACATATTCTACAACAGTCAACAAATACGCTGTAGTCGGTACAGCAGGCAACCCGAATGAAGATGTAAAGCTTGAATACGGTAATGATTCAGGTGTTGACAGCGTTCCGGGCAATAAGGTATATGTTTACACATATGGACTTAAGGTACTCAAACTTAACGAAGCAGGCAATCCGCTTGCAGGTGCAACCTTTGATCTGTATAACGATAAAGCTCATACCAATGTTATTGGAACGGGTATATCAGATAGCAACGGTAATGTAATTTTTAAAAATTCAGCAAATGAGGAAATGAAATTACAGAGCGGAACATATTACATTGTAGAAACTGTTGCTCCTGCCGGTTACAATGTTTACGGCAAGGTAATTGAAGTTGAAATCCCTGTTCAGTATAATTCGGTATTCACTAAAAACACTTGGGTAAAGAATGCACCGACAAACGGCGCAGTTGAAATTACCGTAACTGATACAATCGTATTCTTCCCTAAGACAGGCGGATATGTAGGCTTCATTCGTGTAGCAGGATTTGCTTGTGTAGGCATTTCTCTTGCGTTGGTACTTGCATACCTCATCAAGAAGAAATCGGCTAAGACAGCTAAATAATTAAACTATAACGACAAAAGGGCTGCCGATTTATCGGTGGCCCTTGCTCACGAAAAAATTATGAAAACTAAAATATTTTTTATATCCCTCTGCGTTCTTGCTGCGGTCGGAATAGGCTTTTTAATCTATCCGAATATAGCCGATTACATCAACAGCAAGAACAACGAAACTGTAATATCGAATTACAATACAAGCACTCAGACAATGTCTGACGAGGAGATTAACAGCGAGCTTGCAAAAGCTCAAAATTTTAACGAATTGCTTGCAAAGAGTGCATTAAACGATGAAGAAAAAGACGAATACAATGCAGCAATGTCAGAGTATGAGAACATTCTCAACTATGACGATATAATGTGTACTATCGAAATTCCGAAGATAAATGTTGACTTACCGGTGTATCACGACAGCACCAACAGAGAAGAAAAGCTCAAAAAAGGCTGTGTACATTTGGCAAACACTTCCTTGCCCATTGGCGGTGCAAGCACACACGCTGTTATATCCGCTCACTCCGGGTATCCTGAACAGGTATTCTTTGATGAGCTGGACAAACTGCAAATCGGAGATACCTTTAAAATAAATGTACTGAATAAAACACTCACATACAAGGTGTGTGAGATTAATATAGTTGACCCTGATGATTCAAGTAAACTTGAAATTGAGAACGGCAAAGACTATGTGACATTGGTCACTTGCTATCCGTACTCAATTAATACGCACAGATTGTGTGTGCGTGGCGAAAGGGTTGAAGATACGATTACTGATACTGCAACAGCTGATGAGGTGATTAGCGATAAAAGTAATCGTGTTTATACTTGGTGGGATTTGGTTTATTTCTCTGCATTGCTCTGTTTTCTTATGTTTGTTATTTATGTATTTCGTGGATCACCTTTCTATCCCTTTAAGGCGATTAAAGAATGGACTATTGCAAAAATTAAATGGATACGCAGGTTACTAAAGCAAAAATAATCTGTTAATTCAATTCTGAAAGGACTGATTTTTTGTTAAAGTTAAAAATTGATTTAAAAGGCAATATATCTGAATTTTTGCAAAATCTCACTTGTGATGACGATATAGCAGATACATTGGTTACTATCATAGATAGAATTATTATAGATGAATATATTAAACCGAGTCCTGTTGAAAATTCTTTGCCATTAAGCCAAAAAGAAGAATTAATTTATAACAAAAGAAATGAAATTTTATCAATGATGTCAAAAAGAAAAATCGATACAAATTACATTTCTTCAAGTCAAACAAGTGACCTATATTCAAATATATAACCGAATTAAACAATATATTATAAAAAATTATAAGGTATAACAAAATGAATATTAATATCACACCTATACTCTTCTTACCTTCCAATACAGAATTTTTTGATACTATACATAATTATCTTTTTTATTTATTACTTTCATTAATTATATTATATATCTTTTTTATCTACAATGCTTTTAAATGTTGCGGAAGGGAAAAAGAGCAAAAGGAAATTAAAAAACAGAAAACAATCTCAAAAGTTCCAGTTATGATAAACGGAGGTACTGATATGGTAGAAAATATGATAGGTAAAAAAGTTTTCTTGATTGATGACTTAGGTGACGGAGAAATGCTGATGTGCAGTGATACCGTTACCGCAATTCTTATAGAAGAAAACGGTATGAGCGTAAGGTGCAAAACATCAGGCGATGAATTTTGGACTGTTGGTAAAAATGCTTTTTTCAGCGAAAGTGAAGCTAAACAAGCATTTAAAGTGAGGTGTGCATAATGGCTTTATTTTTCGATGTAATGAGTTTTTTAGCAATAGCAGATACATTTATAGTGTATGCACTGTTTATTGCTTCCGGCGACTGTGATAAATTTCATACAGAGATTTAATTGTGGTAATTAGCAAGTATATAAATGAAAGGAATGACTAAATAAAATGACAGTCAAAGAACTACTAAATAAATACGATTTTTATGATTACGACAAAACAGGATTTGAAAGTTTTGCAGTGTTTTTTCCAAAAGATGATTTTGAAAAGGCAAAAAGTTTCGATATTGATTATATTGATTCAATAGAAAATCATAAGGAGCTAATCGAAAAACAACTGGATTTAGAAGTTTTGTATTATAAAATTATGCGTGCTGACGAACTTGAAAAAACAATTTTCAAGCACGAAACTTGGACTCACAATGACAAAGTTGCATTTGCTTTTTCAAAATGGATTTGTATATTAGTTAAGACTTTACAATAAAATGAGCTGAATGTTTAATATGAAAATTGTAATAATTATTATACTTGTTAAGTACTGAAAGGAAAACAACTTTTACTCGTTGCAATTTATTAAATTGAATAGGCAAGTCATTCTTAACATAATCACTCACACGAGATGACATTGTTATAGAAAAGACGCTTTTTTTATTGTGGTGTAAAGGAAATGCTAACAATTTTTTTACATTATCATTATTTTTGTTTTTATACCACATTAAATATAGTTCACCATAGAAGAACTTATAAACACCAATATCTTCAACAAATATTCCATTTGAGATATTTTGTCGAGGTATATATTTTGAATTTTTAGTCTTTTTGTTAGCTGTTGTATCGGTCTGAGCATTTTCATCAATTCCATGTTCAATAGTCAATGGTGTCAAAACTTGATTATTTTTCTTTGGTAAAAAAATATAATCTGCAAAATCATTGAGTTTTTTACTTAAAAATTCATTATTACTATCTGATTCAATAATTTTAATAAAAGCCGCATTTGAAACAATATTTTGCATAAGTGAACAATCTTCTCCATGCACACTTTTAGCATAAGCTCTTAAATATTCGGAATCACCATGAACAATGGAAAGTGGAGCAAGTTTACATTCGGGACAATATAAATTGTGACTTATATTTTGTTGAAAAAAATCTTTATCCTTTTTTTCTATTTCAACAATTTCATCAATTGACAAATAATCATTTAAATATTGACAATAAGCACCTAAAAACTTATTATTCATAAATTATCACCTCATAACAATATTATAACTTTTTGCTATAATTGTCAATTTTTTTACAATGATTATAATAAAATTCAATTCGCTTTAACAACATGTTTTGATCAGTTTTGTACTGTCACAATAATTCTTGTGACAGTATTTGTAGTAATTAGGGGCCATATGTCTTTTCAGAAAATTAAATAAAACAAAAAATACAGAAAGAAATATTGAACATGAAATTACAAGAATTACTTAATAAAATATCTAACACAGACTTTTTGCTTACAGTACCCTGCTTGTGTGACAAGTTTGATTTTTATTATTATGGCGATTTAAAAAAAATCATACTGGAAAGAGTATAAGGACACAAAAATCGAACACTTTGCTATCCTTAGAACTAGCAATTTTCCGGAACTCTTCATTATTTTAGTATAAAATTCATCAACAGGAATAAGAAGTCAAAGCCAATGAATCAATTAATTAAAAAACTGCTAATTACATCTTTAGCAGCTATACCTATCATCTGTTACAGCACCTCGTCATTTGCTACTGGCTTTGATATGAATAATGATAATAGCGTTAATGTAAACGATGTTACTTATTTACAGAACGAAATATCAGGATTTACCGACAATATTGACTATGACCTTCAAACCCCAAATTAATACAAATAAACGATCGGGAGTGAAAAAATGAACAATAATTTATCTTCAAAAATTGTCTATATGGCAGTGATTTCGGCATTAGTGCAAATTGTATTTATTGATTTAAAGCTGCTTAATGTAATGAATTGGAGCTGGTGGTATGTGTTGTCACCTACACTGATTTATGTAGGTTTATGGTTCATAACCGCAATTATAATATTTTTTACTGACGATTAAGTTAGAGAAAAGAAAGAGGTACGGAAAATGAATAAGCTATTCAAGAAATTGCTGATTACAGCAACAGCAATATTGTCGGTCATCTGTTACAGCACATCTGTATTTGCTGCCGGCTTTGATGTCAACAACGACAACACTGTGAATGTAAACGATGTTACATTCTTGCAGAATGTAATATCTAATTTCAACGATAATACAGACTATGATTTAAACAATGACGGCAGAATTGATGTAAATGATATTTCAACTTTACAAATAGAAATTTCAAACAACGATATTAAAACCATTGAGGCAAACACAAAACTATCTGTGACAACAAATGAGTATAAGAAAAATGTCAGTGATACAGTTACATTTTCAATAACAACCAATAACGCTATAAGCGACATTACATACTCATCATCAGACAGTTCGGTTGCAAAGATTGTTTCGTCTGATAAAAATATGGTAAAAGTGAAAGTTAATAAGGTCGGCACCGCTACCATTACCGCCCAACAATGTTCTAAGTCCGTATCAGTTAAGTTCAATGTTGATAAAGCAAAATGTATTGATATTTCAGAATGGAACGGTGATATAAATTTTAACAAAGTAAGAAAAGCAGGTGTCACTTGCGTTATTATTCGTGCAGGCTACGGAAAAGACCCGAACCAAGAGGACAATAAATTCAATGAGTATTATCGTCAAGCAAAAAACGCAGGACTTAATGTCGGTGCGTATTGGTACAGTTATGCTACATCTGTCGATGCGGCTAAAGCAGAAGTAAGAAATTGTATGAAAACCATTCAAGGTAAAGAGTTTGACTTGCCGGTTTTTCTTGATGTAGAAGAATACAGACAAGCTGTTTTGCCACGCAGAACACTAACTGATATAATTTCAACATTTTGTGACGGCATAAAAAGCAACGGCTTCGAGTCGGGTTTGTATTCGGCAAAATCAATGCTTGTTGACAGTGCTTATCCCGATGAGCTTGCAAGTAAATATTTAATTTGGATGGCAGCACCAAATAATTCGTACAATGAGCTTCCGGCATTTGTTGACATTCATCAGTACAGTTGGAACGGCAAGGTTGACGGTATAAGAGGTGATGTTGATTTAAACTACATATATAACTTAAATTGATTTCGATATTTAGGAGCAGTGTATTAAAATATGCACTGCTTTTAATATATAACAAATAAAAAAGGAGGTATAGATCATCAAGCGAAAAATCAACCCTGTATTCGTTATTGTATGTGCAGGAATTATTGTAGTAATGATTGCAGTTGTTATAATCGTAAGTCTTGCGGTTAATGGCAAAACAGAGAAAGAAGAAGTAAATACTACAGCTTCTTATTCAAGTTCAGTTATAAAATTCACTAATGCCGCAGAAACAACACAAAGTATTTCTAAGTGGCAAAACAGCAGTGAATTAGCAACACAACAATCTTCTCAAAGCGTTAATAGTGAACGCTCCGAAAGTTCAGAATCGCAATCAAAAAGTGAAAGTAAATCTGAAGATTCAGAGCACGAGCAATCACAAGAACCTAACGAAAACAGCATAAACAACAGTTCTCATAATTCATCACAAAGCAATAACAACTATTACCGACCACAGCAATCTGAAACACCAAAACCTGAACCGACAAAGGTTCAAGAGCCTCAAACGACTAAAAAAGTTGAGAAGCCAACTTCAAAACCTACTGTAAAACCGCAAGAAACAACTAAAGATAATATATATTTGTCTTATTCGTCAGTTTCTATACATACAGATGATGTTTTGTTTCTTAACTTAATCGGAGCAGATAACGGAGTTTCATGGTCAGTCGGTAACTCGTATATTCTTCAAAATTATGGAGGTGGTGGAAATCAATGCAGCTTTAAAGCATTGAAAAAAGGGTCAACAACAGTAACAGCAACATATAACGGTAGGTCATATACCTGCTATGTAACAGTTAATTAACGGAGGTAATTTTTATGAATCTTAAAAAAATCAAAAACAAAGTGTTATCATTTTCAATCACATCAGCACTGATTTCATCTATAACAGCAATTAATGCTTATGCTGCCGATAACGACGCCGGTGTTGATATTTCGGGCAGCATTAATAAAGCAATTAATGAAGTAAAAGTACAATTTAAAGATGTAGTCGCAGTCATTTTTGGATTTTTGACACTTGTAGCATTAACAGTCGCAGTTGCAAAGCTTGTTAAAGGATTGCTCAGCCATCGTAATCAGGGAACTGAAATTCCATGGGCAGGAATCGGAATGGCATTTGGTGCTACTATTGTTTGTGGCGTGGTTGCCGGAGCAGGCTTCTTTGGTTGGTTTGGTTTAAGCTAAAAGGAGCAGCATATGATAGATTCTTTACTTTTAATCCTTGCTGATATATTTTGTATGGATTTAACAAAAGACTTACACTATACAATTGCTCAGTTTATGTCTATTGGTCTTGCAAGTTGGTCAACCGACATAATCAATCAAAATAATAATTATACAACAAGCCTTTTTGATAATAGTATGGTTACAAATTTTTTGTTTTTTATAGAAAGCTTTGCCGGATTGCTTTTAGTGTCCGGTATAGCTTTTGCAGTATTTGACTTTGCTGTTTCAGTCGGTGAGGGAGAACGAGTTTCTCCTATTAATCTCCTGCTTAATATTTTCAAAGGTCTGTTAGCTTCATTACTAATAACTACCCTGCCTGTATCCTTGCTGATTTTTACAAATCATATTTGTAACATTATTTGTCAGGCATTTACAGATGATATTACTATAAATTTTATCGTCCAAATAAATTCAGATAACAGTACAAGTTCAGCAAATTTCTTTTCCGGGTGGGGATTCGCTATATTTATGCTGATTACATTTGTTTGTGTAATTAAAGTATTCCTTGCAAATATAAAACGAGGCGGAATTTTAATAATTCAAATGTTTGTCGGTTCTTTGCACTTATTCAATGTACCACGAGGATATTTAGATTCGTTTTCAGGGTGGTGCAAACAAGTAATCGGCATTTGTGCAACATCTTTTATATCAAATATACTAATCGTTTTAGGTGCGGTTGTATATTGTACTCAAGACGGTGCAGATGTATGGGATTTGATTTTAGCCACAGGTGTTATGCTTGCTGCGGCAGAAGCTCCGAGAATTTTACAGCAATTCGGACTTGATACAAGCGTAAAAGCTAATGTATCTCAAGCTATTTTTGCTACAAGCGGTATAACATCAATAATCCGCTCTTTTGCTCACTAAGGAGGCTAAAAAATGAGAAAATTTTACTATCCCGATAATCTTACGGCAGTAAAGCTATATAAATACTGGACAATAACAGATTTGTTTGTAATGGTAAGTATATTTGCTTTTTCAATAATAATGTTTTTGTCATTGCATATTTGGTTTTTTATAGCTTTTCTGCCTGCATACGCATTTTTGTCTGCCCGCTTTGTGGATTATTCAGTAATCAGATTATTTGTGCTGTTCATAAGGTTCTTGTTTACTGATGTACTTATTTTGAAATGGAGGCGATAAACTTGTCAAAAAAAGATCGCAAACTTAACAAAGCAATTAAGAACAATAATACAAGAGTGCAGAATTTCTTTGAAATAGCTGAGATTAAAGAAGATCATATTCTTACTACACGCAATGAGGAAAAATATTTTCTTGAAGTTAAGCCCAAAAATATTACTGTTCTCTCAAAGCCCATAAGACTTGGTATTATTGACTCACTTACAAATATCATTTCTGAACTGCCTAAATCTGAAATTTTGTGTCTTAATAATTCACAAAACTATGAAAATAACATAAGACATCTCGAAAATCTGAAAAGCAAAGAAAATAACGCAGCCATTGCAGCTCTTGACATCAAAGACATTGAATATATGAATAATATAAAATCTGCTATGTCAACAAGCAGATCATTTTTTATTATTTTAAGAACTTCTCAGCAGGACAGCAGACAGCTTGTAAATCACGCATTGCAGCTATGTGCCGAGCAAAATTTCAATGTACAGCTTGCAGAGAAAAAAGATATTAAAAAGATGTTGTCGATTTATCTTGAGCATACATCATACGATGAAGAGTTGCCTGATTATGACGGCGAACAATACGGATTATCTAAAAATGAAAGCCTTAAAAATTTTGTGGATATAATTGCACCGTCAATTATGGACTTTAAGCACAGGCGATATTACATAGTAGGTAATACATACAGAAAAGTTTTTGCTATCAGAAGATATAAAACCGAAACAGAACAAACTGCAATACTGTCTGAAATCGGTGAAATGGGCGGTGTAACATTACATATATATAATGAAAGAGTTACACCGTCAGAGCAAGAAAAAATCTTTGAAAAAGCAGAACGAAAAAATATGGGCGATATTGCAGAGGCAAAAACTATGTCTAAGTCAATAGACAGCAAGGAAAATATTTTAGACATAGAAAAAATACTCAAAGAATCGCACCGAACAAAAGAAGAGTTTATACATTGCTCTGTTTATGTAGAAGTAATAGCTAATTCTCTTAATGAACTAAGAGATATGCAAATAAAAGTATGTTCAACGCTCAATAAAAATCATGTAAAATACGATGAATTGTATATGCAGCAGCGTGACGGTTTTGCTTCGGTAGCTCCTTTTGGCCTTGATATGTTTGACAAAGAATTTGCAAGAGTATTACCAGCAAGTTCAGTGGCTAATTTATTTCCGTTCAGCTATTCAGGCAAAACTGATTCTAAAGGACTGTTCTTCGGTCGAGCCGTACACGGTGGAAATATTCTTGCCGATATTGACCATAGAGATACCGATAAAACCAACGGTCATATAGCAATTTTCGGTAACTCCGGTGAAGGTAAGTCATTCCTTATAAAATTGCTTATATGTCTTTTCCGACAACAGCAGAAAAAAGTTTACAGTATGGATTCTGACAAAGAATGTATAGATGTAACTAACGGACTCGGCGGCACAAACATTGATATGCTGTCAGGCAAGTATTTTATAAATGTAATGCAGCCTCGCCTTTTGAATGATCCTCTTGATGACAGCTATACTGATGATGAACCTGTTGCGTTTAAACATAAAACAATTATTTCTCAACATATAGCATTTCTCAAAGATTTCTTTAAAACATATAATCCTGCTATTACAACAGCTGAACTTGATACTCTTGAAATAATGCTTGAAGAACTGTACAAAAAATTTCATATTACAGACCGTACCGATTTGAACAAGCTTACAAATGTTGATTATCCTATACTTTCAGATTTGTTCAAGGAAGTTGAAAGGCAGCTTAATATTTATGATGAAGTTTCAAAAATTAACGGAAAAGAAATGCTTTTTACAAAAGACACTCTCCGTAATCTTGCGCTTTGTATTCGTTCAATATGTATCGGTACAGACTCTACATTCTTTAACGGTTATACAAACATTCCGAATGCAGACCACATAAATTTTGATGTAAAGAATTTATTAAACACAAACGAAAACTTAAAAAATGCAATGTATTTCAATATTCTTTCGTTTATGAATAATAAATTTTTGACAGAAGGCAATACGGTTGTAATCGTTGACGAGCTGCACGAGGTAATTAAAAGTTTAATTGTAATTATGTATCTGCGATCATTTGTTAAGCGTGGCAGAAAGAAAAACAGTAACCTTGTTATCGCTTCACAAAATATTGAGGATTTAATGATTCCGGGGGTTGTTGAATATACAAAGCCGTTCTTCTCTATACCTACTCACCGTTTTCTCTTCTATCCCGGCACTGTCAATATTAAGGAGTACAAAGCTATAACTAATATGCTTGATGAAGAATGGGAGCTTATACAAATAAGTAAAAGAGGTCATTGCTTGTACTGCTGCGGTAATGAACGCTACTACTTACAAATTATTGCACCGGAATACAAAAAAGAGTTATTCGGCACAGCAGGTGGTAAATAAATGACTACAGCAGTTAAGTATTTTTTACTTATCATTAATAACAAGAAAGCAAGAAATACAATTATAGGAATAGTCATAGGTGTTATAGCCGCCGTTTTATTTCTGTTGATGTTTACATATGAATCTACACAACAAAATGCAGCACCAATTGCAGAAAAAGCAAAAGAAGAGTACAGCTTTTGGCAAACTCACACTCCAGGCAGTCAAAATTTATCCTGTCAAGGTGAACGCTATTGCTCATATTTTAAATCTTCTGTGACAGATTGGTGCTGTTATTTTGTCGGTTACTGTATTCAGGAATCAGGCTATGAAACCAAAGATTTTGGCTTTGCACCGGGAACTATTATGTGGACAAACAACCTAAAAGAGGTTGGAAAATTAAAAAGTGCCGATAACTATACACCGCAAGTCGGCAACTTAATTTTCTTCGATTACGGTGGCAGAAGCCATTATAAAGCAACCGGTAATGTAGATCATATAGGCATAGTTGTTGAAGTAAAAGATAATTCTGTTACAGTAATTGCCGGCAATGAGTACAATGGCCAAACCTCCAACTGGGCAACTGTAAGTTATGTAAATAAATACATATTACAATTAAACGATGACAGCATAGCTTGCTATGGAGCGGTTGGTTCAGCAATTGAAAAAGGTCTTGCAAATGTAACAAGAAATGTTATTACTCACAATGAAGTAGGTGTATTTTACAGCGAACTTGATAACAGCGATTTCGGTTCTGTTATAGCTAATGATAACGGTGCTCTGTCAGTAGGTGCATACGGTTGGCACGGTAATAACGCATTATCACTCTTGCGAAAAGCATACAGTATAAGCAATGCAGAAATTAGCCTAGTAGCTTTATCTTACTCAAATACCGGTAGGAAAGTTATTGCCGCTATAACAAACGGAAGCGATTGGTCAAGTTATGTCCCTGACAGCTATACTTGCTCATGTATTAAAGCAATGCTGCTTACGAATGCAGGCATAGAAGCACAAAATCAAACATCAACAGAAAATGCGGAAGAATATATCGCAATTTGTCAGGAAAATAATATCAATGATAAGCGAGCTATCGTTTACTGTGCAGATATATTAAATCAATTTGGCACAGGTTCATTTGACAAAAATGTTTACGGCAACGGTCATAATGGTGTTTTATACGGTGTATCTAACGCAACTCTTGATTCTGTTTATTCTTCTAAAAGGGCTTGGAGTGACAGCAACTACAGCTATGAAACAAGACGAAAATGGACATATGACTACCTAAAAGGCTTATCTGACACGGATTTCAGCTAACAAGTGTCCCACGGTGGGACACTTGTTGCTGCTTTGGTATATGAAAGGAAGAAAAATGAAAAAGAAATTTATTATAGCAACGGTCGTTATTTCTGCAATAACAGTTATTGTAACAGGGTGTGGTTTGAAAGATGATACTAATAAAACAGAATCGACTACTGCTCCTGTTACAGTTGAAACCACAACTATGAACACAGAAAATTTGCAGCAAAGAATTGAGGAATTGGAAAGTGAAAAGCTCAAATATGACAGACTGTTTAATATTGAAGTCAAAGATGTCATTGATAAATATTGTCAGCTTTACCTCTCCTACTCCGGTTCACAAAGTAATAATATTTCTCAGCTCAAGAATTACTTATCAGATGATTATTATAATCAATTACAAACAACAATAGGTCACAGCACATACGATGATAATTATGAGCAAGCTACAGGCTTGGTACAATTGTATGTTTCTGACTATGAGGATAACGGTTCGTTTAATGTTATGGCTATTTGCAGTCAGACAATCATATACAACGATGAAGTGTCAAACTCAAATGTAACATACAATTTCAATATGGGATATTACGATAATATATGTAAAATTCGTTCAGTCGAGAAAATCTTTTAAGAGGTGATTTTATGATACAGTCAGATAGATTTTTTAACAAATTAACTTTAACCAATGATAATATACCTGATGATAAATTATTAGGTTCTTGCTTTTATCTTACATCAAAAGTAATAGACGAAACTGCTGTTAAAGCCAAAAATATTCTTAATTCAAACACTCTTTCTTTCGTTTATAACGCTTCTGTCGAATATTTATACCAAAAATATCTTGAAGATCCCGAAAAAATAAAAAGTATTTTTCGAGAAGAAAGAGAAAAATTTGATATAATTCCTAAAAAGCAAAAAAGTCTTTATATTACCAAAAAGAGTTATAGAATGCTGATGTTTCTTAAAAGAGAGCTTTATATTTCAAGAGGATTTGTAATGCAAATAGCAATTGAGCAGTATTATAACTATCTTTGTTCAGATGAATACCTTACACTTTTAATTAATAAGCGTAATGAAGTTTTAAAGGAGAATAGCGTATGCAATCAGTAAACAAACAGCAGATAAGCGTTCAATTGCCTTTATCAACGATAAATAAAATTGAGAGCTTAAAGAAACTTGATGACGGCAAAACAAGCAGAAATAAGATAATTGAATCAGCTGTTGATTTTTACTTTGGCTATAAAACATCTGAAATTACGCAAGATTATCTATGCTCTATCGTAGGACAAAAAATTGAAGGTATGATAAACAATGCTTCAAACAGAACCTCAAAGCTGCAATTCAAAGAAGCTGTTGAAATTAATGTGCTTACTCGTATCGTTGCAAGTATGATGGAACTTGACAAAGACTCATATGATAAAATGCGTAGAAAAGCTGTAGAAGATGTTAAGGCAAGCAAAGGCATTATATCAGCATATGAAGCTCAAACATAACGGAGGCTGCTATGGTTGGCACAAGGTTTATTTTAAACTCCCGTTACTTTCATATAGCCAAACCCGGAGAAAAGCTAAGCGATCACGCATTAAGCGGTGAGCATGCAGCAAATCTTGTACGGTATTGTGGTACAAGGGAAACCGTTGACAAAAACATTGATATGGCAGATGATTTACCGATTACTTTTAAGCAAAAAGTATCTGTTAAAGATTTACTTAATCTCTGTACAGAAAAAGGTCTTAGTGCAGAGTGTGAAGAATACAAAGCTTATGAAGCTAATCCTACAAGAGCGAATGCTTCAAGTTTAATGCTGCATTTGGCAAATAAGCTTTCTGAAAACACTTCATTAAATTTATCGGAACAGAACATAGTAAATGAAGCTATAAGATTGGCACAGTTTTATGATGTTAAAAATCGACCTGCAACAAAAAAGCAAGAAGAAACCATTAAAGAATTTCTTGAACAATTAAATTATAAAGAAGATGAGGATAAACCGTTGGAGTACACCGATTATATCAATAATCCAACTATGTCAAATGCCTCTGACCTTATATCAAGACTTGCGGAAGAATTACTGTTCAACGAAGCAGGAAATTTGATAGAATATGCAGCTAAAAGACCGGGTGCTTATAAAGTCGGTGAGCACGGTTTATTTTCATCATACCCTGATGTAGATCTTGACAGAGTTGCCGAAGAAGTATCAACTCACAACGGAAACATATGGACTGACATTCTCTCGCTCAGACGAGAGGACGCTGACAGGCTCGGTTATGACTGCCAAAAGCTATGGAAAGATTTAATAATATCTAAAGTTGACCTTATCGCAGAAGCTCACGGTATAAACATTAATAATCTGCAATGGTATGCTGCTATGCACAATACAGGTCATCACCCGCATGTACATTTATTCGTTTACTCAACAGACCCAAAAGAAGGCTTTTTGTCTAAGAAAAATATTAAGAATTTAAAATCAGAGTTTGTTAATGAAATTTTCAAAGATGAACGACAGGAAATATATATTAATAAAGACAAATACCTAAACGAGCTAATCAGTCAGAGTAAAAATTCACTAAATAATCTGCTTTCCGAACCTAATAAATATATTTCCGATGAAACTTTAAAATACTTAGTTAATCAAATGTTGACCCTTTCAAGCAAAGATTTCAGCAAAGGAAGAAATACTTACGGCTTTTCTTCACCTGACAAGAAAAAACTTGTAGATGATATTCTAACTACACTTGTAAGCAATAACAACCAACTGTCAAATCTTTATGATAAGTGGTGTGATGAAAGCTACAGTTTGAGTAAATACTATTCAAAAAAAGAATTTGTAAAGCCTGACATTTCCAAAATTGATAAATTTACACCTATCAAGAATTATATCTTAGAATGTGCAAAATCTATGAATCAAAGCGGAACATTTATAACTGCAACTGATGATATTACGATTTCTCACCCACCGAATATTGCAGCTCCTGCAGAAACAGAACCGCAATCAGCAGATGTTGATAACGGTTTTATTGATGATACAAAGCCGGAAGAATACGAATATACAGAGTTACAAAAGATTCCCTCATTTATACTTGGAAATGAAGGAAAGGAAGTTATAGATTTTAAAAAAGCGTATCAAAATTCAAGTGATTTGCAAACCAGAACTGCACAATCTTGCAGAAAACTTGCGGATTGTTATTACTACGGAAAAGGTACGGAAAAAGATTATAATGCAGCTCAAATGTGGTACGGTATTGCTGCCGACAGTTACGGTGACAGTATGTCTGCATATAAACTCGGACAAATGTATTTATACGGTACTAAAGATACAGAAATCAATAAAGAACTTGGCAACTACTATTGCAAAACAGCTTTTATTCAATTCAGAGATGGGTTAAAAAACAGAAATTACTTTTATGAACTCGAAAACGATTCTGACAATTTGCATTATTACAGTGAAGTTGATTCTTATGAAGCATATATTGAATACCTGTTAGGCCGAATGTACCTTAAAGGCGAAGGTGTTGAACAGGATTATCGCTGCTCAAGTAATGTTTTTAGTCTTGCTGCAAAAAACGGTTATTCGCATGCTTACTACTACCTTGGCAATCAATTTTATTATGGCCTTGGTTTTACTCAAGATTATGAAAAAGCATTTGACTATTACTTAAAAGCAGATAGAAAAGGTGATAAATATGCTGCATACAGACTTGGTAAAATGTGTTTGTCCGGTGAGGGTGTAAATATTGATATACAGCAGGCAGAGCATTATTTTTCAAAAGCAACTAAAACAGTTGTGCTTGCAAATTATGACCTTGCAAAGCTGTATGAGGATTATGCCGATGATTTTAATAATGTTTCAAAAGACTATATTAACGGCTTATATAAAAAAGCATTGGAGGGTATGATAGAACAAGAAGAAAACGATATACAAAATGCTTTTACAGAAATGCGTATAGCAAATATGTATCTTGCAGGAAAAGGCACAGATATTAACATTAATTCTGCAATTGAGTGGCTCAATAAAGCAGCTAAACAAGATAATCCAAATGCAGCATATCAGCTTGGTTACATATACTCTTCCGAAAAATACAATATCATTGATGAACAAAAGGCTAACGAAAATTATAAAAGAGCCTGCTTGGAATATGAGAAAGCAGAAGAAGAAGAAAACAGTAATGTTACAGCTGAAAGCAGACTTGGTAAGATGTATCTAAACGGCTACGGTGTTGAGAAAGATATTCAAAAAGCTGTAATTTGGCTAAAAAAGGCTACATTAAACGGTAGTGCTTCATCTGCATACACGCTTGCAAAGCTATACGAAAACGGTGAAGGCGTCGAAAAGAATATTGAAGAGGCATACAGTTATTATCAAATATCTGCTGTACTCGGTAACTCCTATGCAAACTATCAAGTCGGTAAAATTTCTCTTCAAAAGGGAGAAATTGAAAAAGCTGTTGAGAATTTTCAAGAAGCAGCAAAAGGTAATATATCTCACGCTTGGTTTAAACTCGGTAAAATATATTCAGACGAAAGTTACGGACTATATGATATTTCAAAAGCTCAGCTATGCTACAGTAATGCTTTAAATCTTTACATAACAGATTATACCCAAAATCCTGATGACTTTACAGCCTATAGACTCGGAAAAATGTATTTTAACGGTTTAGGTACTGATATTGACATAAATAAAGCTATACATTGGTTTTCACAAGCTGAAAAACTCGGCAATACAAATGCTGCCTATCAGTTAGGTAAAATAGCATTTGAAAACAATGATATTGAAAATGCTATAAAACATTTTCAATATGCAGCACAAGGAAATATATCTAACGCTTGGTTCAATCTTGCTAAAATTCATTCAAATGAAAGTTATGCCCATTATGATATTGCAAAAGCTCAGCTATGCTACAGTAATGCTCTAAATCTTTATATAACAGATTACAATCAAAATCCTAATGATTATATTGCTTATCGTCTTGGTAATATGTATTTAAAAGGGTTAGGAACCGATATGAACATTAATCAAGCTATATATTGGTTTTCCGAAGCTGAAAAATTTGAAAATGCAAATGCAGCTTATCAGCTCGGTTATATCTATCACTCCGAAAAATACGGATTACAAAACAATGAGCTTGCAAGTAATTATTTTAGAAAAGCATTATCGGCTTATCTTATCCGGTTTAATAACAATCAAACAGATTCAGAATTAGCTTTGCGAATAGGTACTTTTTATCAATACGGATTGGGAATCGAACGAGATATTGAAAAGGCTCTTTTGTGGTATAAAAAGGCTGTTGAACTCGGGAATATAAAAGCACAACAAAAAATTGAAGAAACTAACACTCAACAGCAAATAACAGTGCTTAATCTTGCCTCTATAGCCGCTCATATGGGCAAAATTATAAATACAGAAACAATTGCCGCCGCAAAGCAAAAATACACATCTGATTCAAAACAGCTAAGAGATGAAAAAATACAAAAAATACAATTAGGTCATGCTGTATCCGACAATCCAATCAGCTATGACTATTAGGGAGGTTAAAGAATGTCAAAATTTATTCCGTTTACAGATGAAGAGTTGTATCAGGCTCATCATAAAGATATTAAAGAATATCTTGAAAGTATAGGAGAAAAAGTTTTACATAGCGGTACAGAATATATGTGGGAAGCACATGACAGCGTAAAAATACGAGGTCATATTTGGTACAGACATTCTACAGGTGAATCGGGTACGGCAGTAAATTTTCTGATGACATTTTTTGATTTTAGTTTTCAAGAAGCAGTAATAACTTTGCTTGACGGAAATTACAAAGCTACAAGCAATTCAAAGCCTGTTGATTTTATAAACGAACCTGATATTTACCATAAAAAAGACAGAGTAGTTTTACCTCAAAAAAACACAAACAACAAACGCTTGTATGCTTATCTGTGCAATTCACGCTGTATTGATTACAGTGTTGTCAGATACTTTGTAAAAAAAGGTCTTATATATGAAGATAAAAGCAACCACAACATTGTATTTCTCGGCAAAGATAAAAAAGGAATAGTCAGGTATGCCGGATTAAAAGGTACGCTTACTGTTAAATCTTTTAAAGGTGAGATTACCGGAAGTAACAAAATATACTGCTTTAAGCACATTGGTTTGTCTGATGTGCTTTTTGTTTTTGAAGCTTTTATTGACTTATTCAGTTTTATTACTTTGTATCAGCTTGACGAAAACTGGCACACATACAACTATATAGCTTTAGGAGGGCTGAATTTAGAAGCTTTGAAAAAATGTGTTGAAGATTACCCGCATATAAAGAAAATCTATATATGTACAGATAATGATATAAACAGTTCTGACGGCAAAAATCACGGACAGGACTTTGCTAAAAAAGCACAAAAATTATTTCAGGTCAAATATAAAACTGAAATAATAACCCCTAAGCTAAAAGATTGGAACGAAATTTTAAAACAAAGGAGTCAAAGTTATGGGAAGTAGCTCAACAAGCGGAATTATTATATTTTCAATAATCGTATTAGTTGTACTTATAGCTGCGTACTTTATATCATCAAGCGGCAAAAATTTAAATTCTATTAAAAGCAAGCCTGTCGGTGACGGCCAATTTGGTGACCAACACTGGGCCACCAAACAAGAATTAAATAATAATCTTGTTATTATACCATATGAACCCGAAAAGTGGAGAAATGGCGAAAACAGGCCACAGCTTGAGGGAATTATACTCGGTGCAGTAAAAAGCGGCAAAAAAGTATTTGCATACATTGATACATCTGATAATCATACTCTCTCCGTATCTGCTCCGGGTGGCGGTAAAACATCTTCTTTCGTCTATCCTAATCTTGAATTTTTAGCGGCCGTTGGCAATCCTTTTTTCGCCACAGATACAAAAGGTGACGCTCATCAGACATATGCACCTGTTTTGGAAAAATATTACGGGTACAAAACTTATGTAATAGATTTAAGAAATCCTACTCGCAGTGACAGTTACAATCTGATGTATCTTGTCAATAAATACAATGACCGCTATGAATCAACAAAAAGTCTTGCAGACAAAGCACGGGCTGAAACATATGCAAAAGTTCTTTCAAACTCAATTGTACATATGGACGGTTTCAAAAGTGCAGGACAAAATCAATACTTTTACGAATCTGCAGAAGGCATTATTACAGGCGTTATCTTACTTGTATCCGAACTTTGTGAACCCGAAGAAAAGCACATAGTATCAGTTTTTAAAATAATTGAACAGCTCCTTGAAATTGACCCACGAACAGTAAATAAAAAAGGAGTAATGCCTACAACTTATCTGACTGAATTATATACAATGCTGCCGACTAATCATAAAGCAAAATGGTTTATGTCTGCCACAGCCTCCGGTGCTTTTCAGACTACTGCAAGCGTTATGTCAACAGCAATGAGCCGTATGCTTTCCTTCATTGATACAGAAATGGAACAAATGATATGCTTTAACAGCGATCTTGATATTGAAAACTTTATTAACGGCAAACAAGCAATATTCTTTGTTGTTGATGAAAAATCAAGCACTAAAAATTTTTTAGTAAGCTTACTTGTAAGGCAAACTTATAACGAATTACTTTGTGCCTCTGAACATTTTGAGAACAACAAGCTGCCACATCGAGTATACTACTACCTTGATGAATTTGGCACATACACAGCCATAGAGAGAGTTGATCAGATGTTTTCTGCAGGCAGATCAAGAGGTATCATTTGCTGCCCATTTTTACAAACTACAACGCAGCTTGATCAAAAATACGATCAGAATACAGCAAGCGTTATAAAATCAAGCTGTCAGAATGTAATGTTCAGTTACATAGCACCTACTTCCCCTGACGCAGAAACTTTTTCAAAAATGCTTGATAATCAGACTGTAATGTCAGGCTCTGTTTCGCAAAAGCAAAACAGCTTTTCAAACAATAACAACGCAAATTCCGTTACTTACAATATGACAAAAAAGCCTTTAATGACACCGGGGCAAATTAAAAGAATGAAAAAAGGTGACTGGGTACTTATGAAAACAGGTATGCACCCGGCACAAATGAAACTCCTCAAAAGCGAGGACTGGGGACTATCACTTAACGAAGAACCCTATAAAGCAAAGAAAAGCACCATAAGAGAGGTAAGCTATGCCGACCGCACAAGATTATTTTCGGCTCTATTGAGAAAATATCCTACAGCAAAGGCATATAACCCACCTGTAGGCTCATCTGCAGAACCGGTGCAGACTCACGAAAAAAAGCCTGTACTAAAAACATATATTTAAAACTAAGTCTGTTGCTCTTGCAGCAGACTTTTTTAATTGCTTAATTCACACGGTCTTGAACAATTAAAAAAGTCCGTTTCAAGCAGCTTCAAAATACGGAGGAATTATAATGAAAAAATTAAATAACAAAGACATAGAAATCGCAGTAGAAATTGACGGCGTATATGCACAGGGATTTGGTATGCTTGCTCAAAAAGTTATGCTTGACAAAGAACTGCCTTTACAAAGCAAGGCTATTTATGCCTACTTAGCTTCTTATGCAGGTTCAGGTAAAATTTATCCAAAACGCAGAACAATACTTCGTGACCTAAATATGAACAAAGACACCTACTACAAATATCTGAACAGGCTTGTCGAAAAGAGTTATATTTCGATTTCAAAAGCTAAAGGCTTTCTAAATAAAAATGTGTACACCATATGCAGTAATCCTAATGCTATAGGTTGTCCACCGTCTGCTTCTGCAGAACATCATACACTTTCGCTTGATAATATTTATTCATACGGCTACGGAAATATGCCAAAACTAATTATGTGTGATACTCGTTTATCTGTTAAGGCTCGTGGTATGATTGCTTTATTCTATTCACTTGCTCAATCATCAAACACAGTATTTCCTACAAGAGATTATACTATGGAAATTCTCGGTATAAGCAAGCAGACATACTACAATATACTAAATGAACTTATAGCTTATGGCTATATATCCGTAATTAAGCGTAAGGGTAAAAACGGTAAGTTTTGTGTAAATAACTACATACTTAACACTAATCCTACAGTTATAGAGAAACAGCAAAAAGAAAGTAATAAACCGTGTCCTAAATTTTCGGACAATGTAAAAAATGCGATAAAATCTACACTCTCACCATGTCCTAAAAAACAGGACAATGAAAATAACCGTGTCCTAAAAAGCAGGACATTGCCGTGTCCTAATTCTTCGGACAATACCGTGTCCCAAAATTTCGGACATTATAACAATACCATATATAACAATACCATAAATAACAGTAAATCAGATCATAATCTAATCATTGACAGAATTAACCTTACTGTACCTTTTACAACTGACAATGACAAGATTGTTGAATCAATTAAAGAATTGACAGATTACAGTGCATATCAAAGCTATGTCGCTTACGAGAACGATATATATTCAAGATTATACTGCAAAGCTGTTGATTTACTTTGTGATATGGCAACTACCAACACCACTCAGACCTATAATAAAACTACTGTGTCACAGCGTACACTTATTTATTCAATTAACAACTGCATTACAAAGCACGGTATTGCAAAAGCTAATTCATTATGTGATTTGATTTCGGATACACTTTTAAATTATGAAGAAGCAAGCAAAGAATATGAAATCCGTAATTGTTCAAATTATCTCAAAGCGTTACTTTTTGACAACATTACAAACTTTGCGTTTAACTTAGCCAAATTCGACTTGTAAGCGTTTTTTATTGTCTGCTGATGTAATTTTACTCTTATAGGGAATAAATCGAATTTACGCAAAAAGCAAGGCTTTTCCTTTTCTGCTATCAGCATTTTGTCAAATTTTTGTCTTGAAATTTTAGCAATATTAAAATCAATGTTACTAAAAAGTCAGCTTTTATCTGATGAAAATAAAACAGCAATCTAAAAGTGATATTAAAGGCTTAGTCGATGATATTAAAGTTAATGTTATCGAAAATGTCGGCACTGCCGACATTTGTGACCGACTTAATATTGCTTGCAATATTAAGTCTTTATCCTGCAAATTTTACTACCCTACTTTCCGTGGCAAAATATTGTTTTGGTGTCCCACCGTGGGACAGTTATATCTTACCTCCTCAAGTGTCCTACGGTGGGACACTTGAACTTAGTAAAAAGCTGCCACTTCGCAAAAGATTACTTCAAAATCAGAATTACCGATAAATAATTGCAGGCTCAAAAGAAAATATACTCAACGGCAGCAGCGTAAAAGCTAAAATATGCAAGGTTTTCAGGCTCGGCAAAAGCCCCTAAAGCAGAGAAAAAAATAGAACAAGACGATTGCTCACAAAAATGCAGCATAACTTACGCCGGCAGCTCTCCCCTACACTATTTTAAAGCTGACTGTAAATAACTTTTGCAAAGACATAACCTGTGCAACTACTCGCCTATAATTAAACACCCGAAAGCAGAGAAAAAAATAAATAAACAACCTCATTGTTTGCCCACAAGTGTCCCACGGTGGGACACTTAACTGATATATTAATAAAAAAGGAGTCATAAATATGTTAAATCGAATTGTACTCATGGGAAGACTTACTGCTAACCCTGAACTCAAATCAACTACTACCGGAAAAAGCGTAACAAGTTTTAGTATCGCAGTTGAACGAAATTACAACAAACCCGGTGAAGAAAGAAAGGTTGATTTTTTCAATGTTGTCTGTTGGAACTACACAGCAGAATTTGTATGTCGCTATTTTGCAAAAGGCAATATGCTTGCTCTTGAAGGCAAACTACAAAGTCGTACATATCAGGCCAATGACGGAAGTACACGCTATGTAACCGAAATTGTCGCAGATACAGTATCATTTACCGGTGAGCGTGTGCAAAAAGCAAATAATAATACTAAAGGCTCTTCTCCAACTATATCTGAACAGCCGCCTTTGCCTTCACAACCCGATTTTGAAAATATGCCTATTGATGATGATTTACCGTTTTGATAATTAACAAGTGTCCCACCGTGGGACACTTGTTCTTTTTGTGCAACGAACACTCCGATTGTATCGGGAGTTTAGTCTTTACAAAAAAGAAAATCTGTGATAAAATATCACAAAAAAGGAGTAAATTATGAAAAAGTTTATTAAAGACAATGGAATTTACGAATGGATTTTTATAACACTTATCCCATGTGTTGCCCCCCTAATATCATTAATACCAGATATATACATCTCTGCTAATGCTAAAAATATTATGTTAGCATTAATAGCGATATTTAGCATGATAATTTCAATAATAATTTTAAGAAAAAAACAAAAGAAAATTAAACTAAATAACACCAATGAAATAACAGCCTTTGCCTATACGAGTGCCTATAAAACCATTCAAAACAAACGCAACAGATTGTTACAACGTACATATGACAATAAAACTAATTCTGATAAGATAAACTTTTCTGAAAATATCTTACCTTATAATGTACACGACTATATTGAATATATATGCTATGAACTCAACGCCCTTGTTTCTCAAATAACATCAATCAATTATGAATATTTATCTGTTTCATTTATATATAGATATTCCGAAGATACTGATAAAAACGATACAAATTGGAAATGGATTACAGGAAAAGAAATTGAAACAAAACTAGATTTAAATGATTTCGTAAATTATGAACACACCGTCTACTATCAATTGATTAATTCGAAAAAAAAATATATATATATTGATGATAAAAAAATAGGAGTCGATTTAAACCAATATCATATGGGAAATCGTGATAAAAGCTTTAATGGAATAGGTTCCATATTTTCGACAAAAATTAATTTCTCAAATAACGGTAAAGTTTTTGTCCATGGAATATTAACAATATCTTCCTACGGAGAAAAATTCACATCTAATATTCAAAAAGAATCTCTAGTTGGAAATGATTTTAAAAACCTATTTATATATAGAGTACTTCCTTATTATGAAAAACTCATACAAACAGAACTAGGATATATGTATTTTAGACATATATCAAAAAATAATATTATTAAATAATTCTATTAATATTCACTTTAGAAATATTGATTTTTAAACATATATATTCAAAAATTATTATTCGCTTTATAGCCTTTAAATAAGCAATTAATATCAATAGATACTTTTATTTCTATAAAAAATTTTAGATTTCTTATATTTATCTCTCAGGATAGAACCTAAAGAAACAAAAAAGATGCTGTTTTTTTACAGCATCTTTTATTATATTCCTTGTGTAAATCCATTTGTAGGAACAGGTGGTATTTGATTTGGTAAGATTGGTTGTTGAGTTTGTGACAACTGAATAGAGTATTCCTGACACTTTTGCTCAAGTAAAGAAAAGTCACAACTGTTTTTAACAAGTGTTGGGCTTTTTGCAAGCATTACCCTTTTATGCGTTCTTTTAGCTAAATTTCTTATAGTATCTTGATTGTCTTTACAATATTTAAGTTCTTGGGCCAACAAAGCTCTGTACTTTAAGTCCGGTTCAATATCAATTCTTCGCTGTTTAATAATTTCTAACGGAACAGGAAACATATAATTAAACCTTAAAGATGAGATTGTATTTCCGTTCTTATCGCAAATCAGAAAATTATCAGGTTTCTTAAATTTATAAGATGATACCGGGACAAAATAACTTACATCATTAATCTTAAGTACAATACCACATATAAACTTAGGCTTATGATTTTTACCATAATCCATATTCGGAACACGAGTAAAACCCCGCTTTATACTCTCGGCCTTTTGTAAGTATGTAATATAACTATTTGGTACAATATAAAAATCAAGGTCTTTCAAATGCATTTCTCCTTAAAACAAAAAGGGAACGAAAATTCGCTCCCTTTTTTATACATTACGGTCTGCATTTAGAGCTGCAGAGCACTCAACATAAATCACCTACATTTAGAGCTGCAGGGCACTCAACATAAATCACTTGCATTTAGAGCTGCAAGGCACTCCTCATTAAAGACACCATTGTGTCCACTTATATTATATGATATATTTATAAAAAAATCAATAATTTTTGAAAATACTTTTTAAATTCTCATTTTGGTTGGTTGAGAGAACCGCTTTTATTATAGTCTTATGAAAAGCAATCATCAATAATAATACCGTATTACTGCAAGTGTCCCACCGTGGGACACTTGTGATAAAACAAACTGTCTAATTACTATCTATTTTTTATTTTCTAATGTAGTGTATTCCAAAATATCAATTTGCTGCATATCATCAATCATTTCATTGACTTGCCTATAAATATAATAATTTCCCTGTGGTGTTCCGCAGTGCTCACATAAATTCATTGGATAAGATGTTTTTGTAGTATTACTATATCTTACATCAATTCTATCAGGAAAAGCGTTCATAAGAATACTGTCAAATTTCGGTAAATTTCCTATAACACTTAATCCAAAATATTCGATAGACGGATCCATTATGTGAGCAAAAATAACTTGACTATTAGTAAGCCTATTTATATCCCAAGGATAAGTTAAATCATCGTAAGGGCTATATTTATATTTTATGTAAGTTATAACATTTGTCAATCCGTGACATCTGAAACATTCTTTTTTAAATGTATATACGGTAAAAGGTAATTTCCCTTTTATATATGACTCCAATACAAAGTTTGATCTCTTGTTTTCCAAAATTTCAATACTCTGCTTATTGTAATAATACTTTTTCCCGTCCTTGTTAAATATTACACATATTTTATTATTAACTTCTTCAGCTGAATAAACTTGAAACTTTTGACCATTCGCCTTAACTAATATCGTCTTAATAATTATCACTCCTACTATATAGTGATTTTTCATCACTATATTTTATTTATAATAAGTGTCCCACCGTGGGACACTTGTCTTAATTTTTATGTATTGACAAATATAAAAAATAATGTTAAAACATTAATGCTTACTCAAAGCAAATATTTATTTTAAGGAGAATACATATGAATTTTTTATTTCTAAAACCAATCGCAGAAACCATCAAAAAAGAACTTAACATTGACATTAATTCCGATGAGTATAAAAACACAATTTTTAGTGTTGACAGCATTGAAATTGAAGATCCCCAAAATTTACCTTTTGACAAGACATATAGGGGAGATATTATGATAATCAAAAATGATAATCCTATTCATCACTTATTGTACATTGTTAAAAGTCACGAAAATATTCCTGAACAGTCCGTTTGTCAAATTTCTATTGATGAGTCTGCACAAAACAGCATTGATTCCGAAACAAATTAAAAATCGAGTTCTTTGAGGATATATGTTCTCCACTCACCATCTACATTACAATCTTTTATATATCCCAATTTTTCCAAATCCTCTTTCCATTTACGAACCATATAGCTGGATTCATGATCAACAGGAATATTTGCATATGCAGCTTTTACCATTGTATAAATTCCTACATTGGGACACCAATCTGTACCGTTCTTTTTAGCACCATTGTAAAATAAGTGATATAAGTTCACAAGATATTGCCTATAAAAGCCGGTTGGATTTTCCTTTTGAGAACGCAAGTATTCAATCTGATGTTTAATTTGTTCTTCTGTCATAATTAATACCTCCATCTGTCCCACGGTGGGACACTTAATTAAATAGTAAAACTAAATTTAACTATATTTTCCATTACATATTGACATTTTTCTCTTAAAATGGTAAAATGTGAGTGCAAATAAAATAAGCCCCTCAGCTTATCAACGACTGCAATCGCTGATAAGCGTGCGCCCCGAGTATTGTCCGTACTCAGAACTTGAGAAGCTAAACATGCGTATTGCTTAATTCTATACGCTTTTAGATATTTTGTCAAGACCTGTACTATTTATCCGGTGGTGCAGGTCTTACTTTTTTGCAAATAAAAGTTAATAAAGGACAGATAGGGGTATTTCTTTCCACTGCGGAATCGGTGTGCAACCACCTATCCCTTTGTGTAGTTACCTCGTGGTTGTTATCGGCTTGAACTGATGTTAGCTAATGCGACAATCCAACGAGAGGAAGCGACTATCTGAAACCTATTACTGTTAAATAAACAGCAAAGCGATTTAAGTAGTTTTGCTTAACTATTTAAATCACTTTACTTTTGGCTGGGCTGGCGGGATTCGAACCCACGGGTGACGGAGTCAAAGTCCGTTGCCTTACCGCTTGGCGACAGCCCACCATTTAAACCCAACTCGTGGTTTTTAAATCAAAAGCCGCACAAAAGTAAAATG
>UMJU01068740.1_pt1 | contig 44819 bp, 69 predicted proteins | sample 1966161 | NCBI WGS metagenome assembly UMJU01 (sample SAMEA4836156, study PRJEB28245) | human gut metagenome | biome: gut microbiome; material: fecal sample | place: Denmark | collected 2008 | reverse complement strand
ATTTTTAGAAATCTTTTCATCTCTTGTTTCATTGCTTTTTTTCATCTCAGTTTTATTATTTTCTATTACTTCATCAACTGATTCTGCCAGTTCTTTTAAATCGGCAGGTACATCTGCAACTTTATCATAATTATCAGGATAAACTATACCATTTTTAGTTTTTGCCATTTTTATGCTCCTTTCAAATCAATATATCTAAATTGAGTATAATATTGATAATTTTCTGTTTTAAGTTCTTTATAGCTTAAAAACTTTATAACTTTAATTTTTAATTTAAAAATAGAACCAATTTTTACCTTTTCTGGTTCTACTATCTTTTCTATTATTTTCATTATCTATTACCTCTTATTAATTTAACTTATTTTCATCAAAACTATTTTGTATTTACATGTTCTTACCTGACTTGTTGGATTTACAATGGTATAGTTTATTTTTCCATTATTTTTATAATCAAATGTCACCATAGATGGATAGCCTCCCCTTAACCATGTCCTTGAATCATCCCAAATAGCACAATCAAATGTATATCCTGTATAATCAGTTAATTGCATTGCACTTGATATTACAACGCAATTATCTTTTGAAAAACCTGATGGAAAATCAATTAAAACATTATTAAAAGATGGTGAATATGATCCATCTGTTGAGGCTGCTTTTAAATCTAATTGTCCAGATAAAACAGCTATATTATTTTGCGTTACATTTATTGTTATATCTGCATTTCCATCAAAATTTCCACTTCCTTTTACTGCACCTTGTACAGATATTTTTCTTGCTGTTTTTAATTTTGTTGCCGTACCAGCATTTCCAGTACAATTTCCTGTTAAATCTCCTTCCAAGCCATTATTAAAAATAGTCTTTTTACTTATTGTTCCGCCTTTAGATTTTGATAAAAAATCACTTGTATCTGTAATATCTATCCAATTGCTCCAGCTACTTCCTTCAAGTGCTCTTAAATAGATTTTATTTATTGAAACCATCAATTGTGTAACCAATGCATTGGCTGTTTTCATTACAAACATACCAAAAAAATCAACATTATTCGGTTTATTCGTAACAGTGTTTCCACCTGCCGTATAGAAAAATCCCTCATTTTTGTATGTATTTAAATTCTCATTGGTTAGTTGTGTTGCTTTTAAAAAGCATCTACTTTCATTTTCAACATTTAAAAGTTCTGTTTTTATTTCATTTATGATTTCTTGACATCTTGCATTTACTTGAGAATAAATACCACTAAAATTCAAAAATTTTCTTGTATCTTTAAATTCTGTTATTCCATTAGTTCCGCTTCTAAATCTTGCAAATTCCAACTGATAAATCTTATTAGTTCCACCATATTTATTAATATCTTGTTGTGTAACCTTTGAATATTCAGTTGTAGATGTTAATAATTTAAAACAAGCTTGTTCAAAATTTTCCATAGTAGATTCTTTAGACAAATCTATTTCAAGTATTAAAACACAATATAAATTTTCAGAACTAACATTAATTATTTCATTGTTAATTACAGCAATTGGCCTTCCTGAAATCTCACAAAGTCCTTCTGAAATCGTTATAGAATTATTAGTTTTACTTAATTCCATCCCATAAAAAATCCCATCATTTTTATTTAAAAATTCCTGGTGTATTCTTGCATCAACTTCTGCATTTGCGAGCTGATTAGTAAATCTAAAACCTTTTAACATTTTACTCTTTCCTTTCTTTTAAAATTTTATCAATAAATTTTATTCTCATATTTCCACATGTTATATTTATAAAGTTATCTCCTTTGTCTTCTATTGCTGAAATATATGTATTTAGTATAATATTATTATTTGTTCTTACACTAAGAGGTGTTCCTATTTTTAATTTTTCAACATCAAACAATTTACTATACCTATATATTTTAAAAGATATATAATGATTATATGTATTTGATTTAAATTTATCTAATGCTGTTTGTTTTGCATCTTCTGATTTTTGTGTATATAATGTTTCAATTTCTCCTATTGCTCTATTTTTATCATCTTTATTTTGAGTTGTTGTTCTATCACTTAATAAATACCATTTTTGTATATCCGTATCTGTTTTTACAACTACTTTTGCTACAATATTCGTTTCAAATTTTTCAACATAATTACTTATATCAGCAATTGTAGTATCAATAAGTTGTACATCAGAATTTTGTTTATATATTTTTAATTTTATTCTTTGATTTTCATATTCAAATTCAAGTACAATATTATAATTTTGAGTACAATTGGTAACAAAAGTATGAAAATTATATATACCATTCTCAGCATTTATAGATTTTGTTATTTTTGTATGTGTTTTTACTTCTACATCTAACCATTTTATATTCAATAAATTATCTTCAGAATTTGTAAAGTTATCATATATCTCTTTAGCTATAAAATCTTCAATTCCTACTGAACTTATTATTTTTTCATTTTCTACTATAATCTTTCTATCAAAAATATTTGAAATATATTTTAATGTAATTTTTCTTCGAAGTTCCCCATCTTCATTTTCTATATCTTGTATTTTTCCAATATAATCAGTTTTACCATCTCTTTGTAGAATTACAATATCGCCATTTTCTGCATTTACCTTTTTCATCACATTAAATATTGTATTTTGATTCGTTTCTTCGTCAATTACATATTCATAATCCTCAAATTCTATGTAATCTTTTATCTCTAAATCTGATTTGTCTAAAAAATATACTAATGTTTCTTTTTGTACATTAGCTTTTTTTTCTTTTGACCAAATTTGTATTTTTTTATTTGATTCTTCTATATTTCCTAATAAATCTTCAAATACTACTTCAGCATTATATACCCCACCAACTTCTGGAGCTTCTATTTCTATTTCATAGAATCCACTTTGTGAATTATAAATTAATTCATACTCTTTATTGTTAAATTTTGCTTTTACTCCCATACTACACCGCCTTGTATTGAGGAAATACAGTTACTTTAGCATTTGTTATATCATTATCTGCAACTAATCTTATTTCTGAGGAACCAATAGGTAATTTAAAAACATTAGGTTTTGTTATATCTATATATTTGTTTTTCCATAAATTTTCTTTTGTTCCATCAGCATTTTGTTTTTGAATATATATATCACCTGTTTTGCTACTATATAATAATTTTTCATATTCTTTTATAGTTATTGGGATTTTTATACTTGCAAACTCTTCGTTATCAATAAAAATTGATACACCTGGATTCTGAACAAAACCATTTATTTCTATCTGAATCGGAGCATCAATATGTCCTTTGTTATTGAATTGTATTGATCTCGAATTATAATCTATATATCTGCTATTCCATCTATATGAATACCTCATTTCATCTTCATAAGATTCTATTTTAAATATAATCTCGTTTTTTTCATACCATAAAGATTTACTTGAAAATTCAACAGGACAAGCTAGCCATTTTCCATTTTTTTCTGTCTTATCTAATTTTATTATAGTTACATCTCTATAAAAAGTTTTTTCTTCTAATTCAAAAGGTATAATATATAACCATTTTAAGCTTTGAGAGCTTTCAATATAATCTATAAATTCTTTTATTTTATCATAAGATTTGAAATATAAAGTTCCACTAGGCTTTTGCTGTTCGATTTTTCTATTATTTTCTATGAACTCATATCCTAATTGTACAAAATCTATATTATATGAATATCCTAAATTTGTTGGAGATGTAAGAAAACATCCTTCATTTAAATTATCCATTCTAAACTGCTGACCTTTTTCATTTTCTAACAAAAACTTTCTTACTTTCATTTTTTACATCTCCTTATTAATATATCTCTCCTAATTTATTATTAACAGACGTTATAACAAATCTTCCAGCTACATCTTTATCTATAACTATTTTAGCATTAAGATTTTTCACTGCTGTTATAAATGCTTTGGTTATATTTTCTAAATTCAAATTTTCTGTGCCTACTCCATTGCTTATATTTGTTATTGATTTGACATCAAATTCTCGTGGAATTGATTCAGACATTTCTTGTGATACATCTTTCATTGTATTTGCAAAACCATCTCCTAGCCCTAGAGCAAGATTAGTTCCAATTTCATCTTTGAATACTTTTGATGGAGAATGTATTCCAAAAAATCCTTTTATTCCTCCTAAAATATTTTTACACCATTCTTTTAATTTACCTAATAACCAATCTTTTGCATTTTTTATTCCTTCCCAAATACCTGATACCAAATTTTTCCCAACTTCATGCATATTTGAAAAATAATTTGCAAATCCATTTACTAACGAACTTATAATTTGAGGAATTTTACTAATTAATTGCGGAATTGATTTTACTATTCCTTGTCCTAACTTACTCATCAATAAAATTCCAGCTTCTATTATTTTAGGTAAATTATTCGTTATTGCTATTATCAATTTATCTATAATAACAGGAATCTTATCAATTAATTGTGGTAATGCATTTATTAATCCTTCTGCTAATCCAATTATAAGTTGTATTCCTGCATCAATTATCATATCAATATTATCCAATAATGAATTAACTATTGTAATAACCGTTTCCAACATTTGTGGTACTAAAGTTGGTAACTGCTGTGCAAGCCCCTGTACTAATGCAACAATTATTTGTATTCCACCGTCAATTATTTGTGGCAACATATCAATTAAAGTTGTTAATAATGTACTTATTATCTGATTTACGCTCTCCATAATTGCAGGCAAGTTTGTAACAATACCTTGTACTAATGTGTTTAATATTTGAACACCAGAATCCAATAATGTTGGCAAATTTTCGTTTATTTTAGAAATAATCTCTGGTAGTACCTCTGTAATACCATTTGCAATCTCTTGAACTCGTGACAATATATTTTGACCTGCTATCATCACGCTATCTACTAAGTTATTTACTAAATTTCTTATATTTTCAGTGTTTCCTGTTGCAATTCCTTTCAACATATTTTGCCATGCTGATTTCATTGCTGATACAGACCCTTGAATAGTTGTATTTGCTTCTAATGCTGTTGTACCTGTTATCCCTAGTTCACCTTGAATTATATGTATTGCTTGATATACATCATTCAAATTACTTATATCATATTTAATTCCAGTAACTTTTTCTGCGTCTGAAAGCAATCTTTCCATTTCAGATTTTGTTCCACCATATCCAAGCTTTAAATTATCTAGCATCGTATAATTTTGCTTTGCAAATCCTTGATAAGCATTTTGAATACTAGCCATATCAGTTCCCATTTTGTTTGCATTATCAGCCATATCTGTTACAGCCATATTTCCAACTTCTGCTACTTTAGCTGTGTCTCCATTCAGTGATTGAATCAAACTAGCACTAAACCCTGTTATTGTTTCCATGTAATCATTTGCAGACAATCCCGCTGTTTTGTATGCATTATTTGCATAATTTTCAACTGTATTAGCATTGTCTTTAAATAATGTTTCAACACCACCTATAAGTTGCTCATAATCTGCATAACTATCTAACGCATCTTTTCCAACACTTAATAATGCTGAACCAACTTGTTTAACGGCTCCTACTACTGATTTCAAACCACTTGTAATAAAATCACCTAAAACATTTGCTTTAAGTAAATCACCAAATTTTATTGCCCCTTGTCCAACATCATCAAAACCATCTTTTAATTCGTCTAACCCTTTATTGCTTTTATCCGTAGCATTTTCCATTTGTATTAATTGTGTTTCTGTATTATTAAGTTGCGTTTTAAAAGTCCTTAATTGATTTTCTGCATTTCCTAATTTAGTTCTATATTCTGATGCCTCTTTACTATTTTCTCCATATTGTTCCTCTACTTGTGCTAATTTATTTTGATATTCACTATATTCTTTAGTCATTTGAGCTATAAGTATTTTTAAATCTGTTATTTTATTTTTCTGTTCTTGTATAGCGGTATTCATGTTGCTATATGCTGTTTTTGTTTCTTTTACAGTTTTATCTCCAGATGAGAATTGTGTATTTGCTAATTTTAATTCACTTGAAACTTCTCTTAAATTAGTTGTTATATCTCTTAATGCTTTTCTATATTCACTTTCTCCAGTTAATTTAACTGTTCCTCCAAAACTTGATGCCATCTTTTCACCTTCTTTATTTATAAAATCTATATAATAAAGAAAGGTATTGGGTAACTACTTCACTAACTCTGTATGTGCATGTTCCTCACTCTTTTCTTTTTGTATTCGTATTTTATTTTTGCATCTTGTGCATTTTATTTCTCCATCAATGTGATTTATAAAAATCAGAGTTTGTCCACATTGAGGACATTTAATTTTTTTCATCTTATTCATTGCTAAACATCTCCCCTTGATGATTTATTTTTTCTTCTATTTCTTCATATGTTATTTTCTTTAATTTAAAATCATAATTGTTTTTATAATGTTTATATAATCTTGAAAACTTAACTAAAGTCATTCTCCCTACTTCTTTTTCGCTAAAACCTAGCAAACAATGTCCTATAAATAAAATCCACGAGAAATCAATAATAAACTCTTCATCCTCGTGGATTACACGTTTTTTTCTTCTTCGTCTTTGTCTTTAGTAGACTCAATTACTGTTTCTTGAACTTTATTTGTCATTTGAGCTATTCCTATTTCTGTTATAAGTCTGCCAACTTGTTTTGGTGTTAAAAACTCTCTTTTGTTTTCTAAATTTTCATTTTCAATATCTATTCCCTCATTAATCATTTCAGTTATTCCAAATTTTAATGCTCCAATATTAGGTTCTCTATCTTTTCCATCAGTCATATCTCCCCATTTTTCATATGAGCCGTATTTATCTTGTATTTTTTCAATTACATTCATCGTAAAAGCCAATGGATACTCTATATTTCCATTTTTAAAATGTTTTATAGTATTTATCATTTTTACCTCCCAAAGTAAAATGGTAGGTTATTATTATAACCTACCTCTACTTGAATAATTTTATTTTGATGGTGTTAAAAGTGTATCTAGATATGTTTGTGCTTCTTTTAATGTTTCAAATGTTTTCATTTTTCTCCAAGTTCCAACTTTCATACCATTTATTTCTTCTTCTAACTCTTTTAGATCCGCTTCAATAGATACTGTATTGTATTCTATTGATTCTCCTTTTGTCTTTCTATCTGCAGTTACCTTTGTTATTTGAATACGTGGTAAAAATTCAACTTTATAACTTTTTACTCCTTTATATATTTTTGTAACTATATGTCCATATCCAATTTCTGGAGCTACATCGTTTGAATTGTCTATTACTTCTTTTTCAGTATATTCACATCCTTTTATTTCAGCATATGTTTCATCTGTTACATCATCAACTGTTATGTTTACAGTTCCTCCTTTAAATGATGAATCATTTTCTGCTTCTTTGTCGTCTGCATATAGTTTTGTACTATTTTTTTCTGGATTCGGTTTTGCGTCAATTAATCTTCCTAAAATTGGTACTATTGAATCTTTTTTTAATTCTTCATATTTTTTTGTAGTATAATCTATTTTATTATATTTAGCCGTTCTTAATCCTATACTAGCCATTTATATACCTACCTTTCTTAAAAGAACATGTTCTATGATATAGTCCTGTTTCTTTTTCAAAAAACTCTTGACTATCACCATCCCATGTCCAATCATTTTCTTTCATTTTATTTTTTATTAAACTCATTATTTTTAAATAATTGCTATCACTATAAATATCTATATCAATAGTAACTTCACTGTCTGTAATTTCATCATCACTTGAAAATGCTGGTTCTTCATCTATTATTGTCCATACGACATAAGTTTTCTTATTTCCTTTATACTTTAAATGTGCAACTGGAATATCTAATTTTAAAATCTTTTTTATTTCGCTTTCCATAACTACTCCTTTGGCAAATATTTTTCTTGAACTTTTTTCATTTCTGATTCTATTTCTGCTTTTCTAAATGATTTACGCATAAATGGTTGTTTTTTTACTGTTGATGTCCCATGTTCAAAAATATTAACAACAAGTGGTGCGGCTCTTTTTACTCCTCTTTTATTTATAAAATAATCAAAAAATCCTACTTGTGTATTTATACCTCCATCACTTGGAGTTTTATATACCCTCGTAATTTTAAGGCACTTCATTATATTAGAACCCTTAAAAGATTTTGGCATATTCTTTAAAATATTTTTATAAGCGACCTCCGCTCCTGCTTTTGTCATTTCTCCCATCATTTTTTCGCTATCTTGGTCTAACTCTTGAAACATCTTTATTAAATCATTTGGTAACTCTTCCTTAAATCTAGCCATTATTTCGTCACTCTTTTACATTGCATTTCAAGTTCAATATTTGCCTCATCTACATTATTTAAATATTCAACAGTATAAATTTTATCTTTATATTTTACATATACATCTCTGTTTGAATTGTAATATGCATCTTCTACTTTTTTTGAATATCTAATAGTAAAATTAGTATAAGCTTTTTCAAAATCAGAACCATTCGCAATCAAAGTATAACCTTTTGTTGTTTTTACTTTAGATAAAGGTTCAAGGATAATAACTTCATTTTTTGCAGCAAATCCATCATTATCCTCCACTTCTTCAATTTGATATATAGATATTTTTTTGTTATAATCACCCGCATTTATCATAAATTATTCCTCGTGTGCATATCAAGAATAGTTTTTACAGTATTGTTTATGTTTTTACCATCGACATACATGGCTCTATTATCATACATGTCTTGACATAGAACATAAACAACAATGATAAAGTCCGAATATGTATCAAGTGTTTCCTCTTCTTTATCATCGGACATTTGCGGTATTCCTGTATAATTTTCAATATAATTTTTAGCAATATTTAAAAATAGTTCAATGTTTTTATTATCTTCTTCACTAACTTCTGATAATCTCAAATAGTTAACTATATCTTTTACAGTAATTTCACTTACTTTCATTGTTTGTCCTCCTTTTAGGAAGTCTATTTAGATGCTGGGTCTGTTGCACCAGATACTGCAACAGCTATTTTTTGTGTATTTTCTACTTTAGCATCTAATTCAGAATATCCAACAACTCCTATTGCGTGTTGTGTTGCAAATTTTTCTAACAATATTTGTATTTCCATTGATTCTGATTCTTTAATTGCAAGTCCAGAAAAATCTCCGTAAAATATAACTGGTTTTGATGCTGTTCCTAATTTTTCTGCTTTTTCAGAACAATAAACAGGCTTTCCTAATAATTCATAATCCCATTTTTCATTAAAAGCTCTGTTTAAAATATAATTTCCATCACTATCTTTTAATTTTCTTATTTTCTTTCTTGTATCTCTATTCATAATCCAATAAGCTTTAGTTTGAAACACATCTGGAACAGATTCTTGAATATCAATTAATTCATCTGCACTTAAAGAAGATTTTGCTGCTAATATTACTTTCATATTTTTCGAATCATAAGAACCAGCAATTCCTAAAATTTTATTAGATGTTCCATTTAACATTTCTCCTTCATAGAATAATTTAAACTTCTCAGCCATTTTGTTTACAACATATTCTGTTAATTTAAAATCGTTATTATTTAATAATGATTTTGATATTTTTGTTAATGCTCCAATTAAAAATCCAGTTAATTCGACAGTATTAAATTTACCAGAATGTGAAACTAATTCATCAAACTCTGTAGCATAAGCAACTGTTACATCATCTGTTGTATCATCATATTTTGGCACAGCTAATGTTCCTTTTGCATCGTATTTTGTAGCACTTGAGTAAAGTGGTGATATTTCATTAACTTTATCAACAACCTTTTGAGCTATTGTTTTTGGTAACATTACTCCATTGTCACCTTTCGTTAATTGTGTTTCAGCATTTTGTGGTACACCATTCACATAGTTTCTTATAAATGTTGCAAATGCTTTAACATCTTTTTCTTCTTGTGTTAATTCTTTTTCTCCTTCTCTTTTGGTGCATTCCATTTTGTTAATTTTATCACATCTATCTAATGTTGCATCAATGTTTTTGATTTCTTTTTCTACGTCATCAAAGTTTTTGATTTCTTCATCATTCATAGCTCTGTTTTCAATTTTAGCTTTATTTAAAATTTCTTCCATTTTTGATTGTAACTCGTTTCTTTTTTCTTTTAATTGTTTTTCATTCATTTTTTTTACCTTCCTTTTTTAAAATTTTTATAAAAATAAAAAAACAACTAACTTAATAGCTGTTTTCGTTATTTTTTGATATTAAATAGTCTTTTCTCAAAATCAGAATAATCCAATTTTGGTTCTTCTGCTTTTTTAATCATATTTTTAAATTCTTTTGGTACATTCTTGTAATTTTTAAACAGATTAGAAGCACATGCAGCAACTTGTTTTTGTTCTTTTATTAGATTTACATCAAATGTATCTTCTATTTCTTTTGCACCCAACCAACTTTCTGCATTTATTAATTCTTTTATTTTTTCTTCATCAACTTTTGCTTTTTTTGCATAAAGTGGTATCATTGTACTATTTTCAATCGTATTTAAAACATCTATACATTTTTGAAAATCTAATGCATTTCCATAACAAATATTGATTGGTTTATGTATCATTACTACTGAATTTTCGTAAATATTTACATCATCACCCATCATCAAAATAAATGTACCTGCACTAGCACATAATCCATCTACATATGTATGAATTTTAGTTCCAGAATCTTTTAACCTCTGTAACATACTACATATTGTAGTTGCAACAAATACTTCCCCACCTGGTGTGTTCATAAATATATTTAAGTCTGATATTTTTCCTAAATTATCTAATTCTTCTTTAAAGCTTTGTAAACCAACTAAATTATTATCTTTTTCACCTGTCCACCAATCAGTATCGTCTGTTACTATTTCACCATAAATATATAGATCAGCACTTGTATTAGGTATTATATTTTTTATTTCATAAAACTTATTCTTCAAATTGCTCACCTCCCTCCACATTTATATTTTTATTGTTTGTATATTCACCATTATTTACTTCTTTAACTTCTCCCATTTTTACCATTTTATTTGTATTTGGTGTATATATTTGCATCGTATTTGGATCAAATAATACATCTCCAAGTCCTAGATTAATCATATCTAGTCCTTCAAGTGCATCATCTCCCTCCAGGTATCTTATTTCATTTCTTGTTTTAAAACCTGCTTCTATCGCTATTTTGTATGCTTCGTATCTTTCCTTTAAGCTACATTTAATTAGTTCACTATAATCTGGTGCAAAATAATAATCATCTTTTTCTTTTTCAAGTAAAAGTTCTCTATTTAAAGCTGTACAAAAAGCTATTGCAATTGGCATAATTGTATTTTTTAAAAATTCATCATGTGTTTTTCCTATATGAAATATTTCCTTAATCTCATCACTAAACGTTTTATTTTTTTCATTCAACTGATTTTCAACGGATGTATTAGAAGCTTCTTGAAATTCCATTCCATCATTTAAAATAACGCAACTAGAATTTCCTGAAAAATATTCACTCCAAGCCTTTTTTAATTCTTTCATTCCTCTTTCATCTAAATGTTTTGAAGATTTTAAAAATCCCTTTTTATTTCCACCAGTTCGCATTAAATCTAATTCATATAATATTCTTTTATATGCAGTTTCTAGAGTTTTATTTATTTCCTTTACATATCCTGTTCCATAAGCTCCATTTTTAGTATTTCTAAGCAATTTAATAAAATTATATGGTCTATAATTGTTCCCATCTATTAATATATTATAATTTTTAAATATAGCATCTGTATTTCTTTCAAACAAAACTTTCTTTTCCTCTACATAATTTAATCCTATAATTTTATTGCCTTTTTTATTTATGTAAGCATATCCTCCTTTTCCTAAAAGATAATCTTCGACTAATGCTTTTTTAAATTGAAAACCATCTAATGTATCTTTTGTATCAAAATTTATAATTTTTACTCTATCATCTTCTACTTCTGATGTTTGTTTTTTCCCATCTTTAATGTTCTTTTTGTATAATTTAAATGGTATCATTGCAAAAGAATCACAAATTAATCCTACTGCACTTGAAACAGCTGGTATCATTAGTACCTTTTCTCTAGTAATTTCTTCACCTTGAATCAAAGCTTTCAATAAAGTATCATCAACAATTTCTTGATTTTCTTCTACTAACTGCCTATATGTTTTATTTGTTATTTTTTTCTTAACCTTATCAATAAAATTCATTTTTTCACCTCCTAAAAGCTCTGGCATATAAAGTTATCTTCATTTAATATTTCTTGTTGCAATAAATAAATTGCTATAATTGTACTTACAACCATGTCAACCTTTCCATTAGATTTTTTCTTATTAACATATTTATTTAAATTAGTATCTTCTGTGCATCTTGCATTTTGAAAATTTATTTCATACAATCTATCGCCATCATAGCTGAATTTTCTTTGTAAAATGCTTTCCTGTAAAAACTTTGTCGGTGGATGCAATACACTTGGATGTTGTTTGACTTCAACAGTCTCATATCCTACCTCTTGTAATTTATTTGCAGTAGAAACACAATTATACCTATCATATCCTATTTGAACTATATGAACTCCATATTTTTCTTCCAAATTCATTATAAATTTTTCCACAAAACTATATGATATAATTTCTTCACCACAAGCAAAACAACTTCCTTCTTGAATGAATCTTTTATAGTCTGTTCTTTCGCGTTTATTTTTTTCTTCAATTCGGTCTGCAGGAATGAATGCCCATGATTTTGCATAAATCATTCCATCTTCCATAGTCACCATAGAAACTGATGTATTATCATTTGTCATTGCTAAATCCAATCCTAAATAAACATTTCTTCCATTCCAATCGAATATTCCTCTTGTATTCTTACATTTTCTTAACTTATCAATTGAAACAAAAGCCTCTCCACTATTAGATGGTACAAAATAATTCATATTTTTCGTTAAATATTCCGTTCTTTCTTCTGGTTTAGCAAGTGCTTGATTTCTATTATCTCTTATTTCTTCATAATTTTCTTCAATTCTAAGTGGATTAGCCATTTGCAATCCTATATCATCCCATAAATGTTCTTCTGTTGCATAATAAACTAAAGCAAATAATCTTTCATTTTTTTCTAGCCCATTATAAATCTTCTTTAAATAGTCTAATTCTGCTAACATTGGACTTTTATCTTCTGCATATGCTGATGTCAATCTAAACATTAGAGGATTTTTCACACTTAATTGCCCAGTTTTCATTGCTCCAACATTTGAAATATCTTTCATAGCACCAAACTCGTCCGCAATAAATGCTGATGGATGAATTGAGTTATTTCTGTTTGCCTCTGCTGTACGAGGTTGATAAAATGAATGTGTTATTGTACATTCAAGTCTTCCGCTTAAAGTTTTTGGTATTTTAAAATATTCTGCTACTGCTGGACTCATCTCTAAAATTTGCGATATTGCTTTTTTTACTTCTCCTGCTAAATCCCTATCAAGACATATAGAGTAAAATTCCGAATATTCATCTTCTGTAAGCATTAATATTATAAATATTAGTGCTGCTAAAAAAGTTTTTGCATTCTTCCTTGGTATAAATAAATCTACTTCTCTGTATCTGAATTTATTAGAATCCGATTTATGTTTCCATCCAAAAATATTAGCAACAAAAAAAGCTTGGAAATTTTCCAAACCATCATATATGCTTTTTCCTACCACATTTAGTCCAGTAGCAAAATTTAATAATTTTAATATTCCTTCAATTATGCTAATTTTTTTTGTATCAAAATAATATGGATAATAATCATTGTTTTGCTTTTCTAAATCTTCTAAAAACCACTTGCATTGTGTTTTTACTTCATATGTAGTTATTTCTTTTCCACTTAAACAATCTTGTGCATATTTTTTTGCTTTTTCTAATAACATTATGCTTCACCTCTTAAAACTCTTAAAAGTGGATTTTCCTCTTTTGAATTGTCTTTCTTTGGAATACTCCTTAATGCCGAAGCTATAGTCATAACATTTTCTTTTTCTATATCCAATAACATTTTTCTTTTAGAAACAATTTGCTTGTCAATTGACAACATTGAACTCATCATTTTAGATAGTGATTTAGCATATTCTAATCTATAATCAATTATTTCATCAACATTATTTCTATCCTTTAATTCTGTAATTAAATTTTTTTCTTCTTCTCTTAATTCAGATATTAACTTATAACATTCTTCCCTTCTTTCTTCTAAATCAGAACATTCTGCTTGAAGTAAACAATATCTATTTATAACCGCTTCATAAATTGCATCGTTTTTATCTATATTTTTTAATATTTTTTGCACTCTTTTAAATTCCTTATGAGCTACTTTATTTTGTCTTACTTCTTTTCTTTCTTTAAGTTCTATATCTGTACTTAATGATTTCTCTCCTTCTTCTCTCCTCTTAAGTTCAGCTTTTGTTCTATGTGACTTTTTTTCTGATGTTAATATCTTAAACGGCTTTGTTGGTGTTGGCATATTGTTCATCTCCTTTTTATATTATTGATTTATGTTGATGTGGGAATTTTTTTTAAGCGAAGGTATGCAGTAGGTGTAAAAATTTATTTTTATTTTTTGTCTTTGGTGATAGGGGGGATTGTTTATCCACTTGGATGTACTCCTAGTTCGATTGATGGACAAGTACTTCCTTTCATTTTATTTTTAGCAAATCTTTTATTAAGTGTATGTGTGCAATACTCCTCCTTGCAATTACTTTTACTGCATTCATAGTTATTATCTTTATCACATTCGTAAGCTATTCTTATATCTCCATTTTCATATTCATATATTTCTGCTTTATATATTCCAACAATTCTATTCATAACTTTTGCTTTCCTGTTCATTTATTATTTTTTGCACTACTTCTCTTGGTATTTTTTTACTCTCACATAACTCATGATGATAATCACATACTGTTAATAAGTTATCATTATCTAATCTTTTATTATAATCTTCATTTATTGGTATATTATGATGTACACTTAAGTTGCTTGTATTGTATTTGTTTTCGGTATTATATAATTCTCTAATACATATCTGGCACAAATATAGATCTCTTTTCTTTATTTCTTCTCTTTTTCTTTGCCATAATCTTGTCCATCTAAATTTGTTCGCTTCTGTTACCTCTTTTTTTCTGTTTGGTTTTTCTTTGCATATATATTTACTATCATGTATCTTGCCACAGTATTGACAACTCTTTAACATTGATTATCATCTCTATTATTTATTGAATCAATTATTACTTTTACACACTCAATCACTATTTCTACACTTTTCTTTAATATTACATATATAATTGTCACACTTATTATTCCACATAATATGGCCAATGGACTTAATATAAGTAATAATATAATCTTTAACATTTTTATTCACTCCTTTTAAATAAAAAGAATTTGTAATATTTTAGTAATTTGCTTTTTCTTTATTCTTTTATTTTTAGTTCTTCTATATATTTGTATATATTTATATATTCTTGACCAGTTTTTAAATAGTATTTCTTTTACTTTTTCATATATTTGCATTATCGTTTTCATTACTGACTTAACCACTTCTATTATTTGTTTCTTTATGTTCTCTATTTGTTCTTCCGTTATTGCGTTCTCCATTTCCATCACCTCTATATCTAAAACAATAATTAATTCTATTGCATAGTTCACATTTTTTCTTCATACATTTTGACCAATTAATTCCATCTTTTTTCTTCATAAGTTTTGACCTTTCTTTTGCTTTATAACAAAAAAAAGAACTCACTAGAAAAGTTCTTTTTTACACAATTTTCGAAACTAAAAAATAAAAGGAGTTTTACATAGCAATCTTAATGAATACTAGCATATCTAGTATATATTAGTATAAATTATAAAAGAGCAAATATAAATCTGCTCTCTCACACAAACAATTAATCAGTATTTCTTGCAAATACTTTTTAACTATTACTATTATACTATATGTTTTTATATAAAACTACGACATCTTTATGACATTTTTACGACATTTTATAAATTTAGCATTTTCTCTGTTGCTTTTTCTATTATTCTTTGAATATGTCTATTACTTCTTGTTTGATTAAATAATCTAAAATATAAATTGTTTCCAATATCTTCTGCTGTTCTTCCATCTATATAATAAGCCACTAAGATTTCTCTTTCTTTGTATTTTAAACTCTCTAATCTATCATCTATTAGATCTACTTTTTCTCTCAACTTTCTAACATCCGCTTCTAATTCTTCTATTTTTTCTTTAGCAACTTCTTTCTTTGTTTCGTTTTCTTCTATTTTTTTTAATACTTTATTACTTATTTGATTTTTACTATGTATATCTTGATTAATACCAAAGCTTGATGTAATACTTGTTTCCATGTCTCTTTCTTTTAATTTTATCCTATTATTTTTTAGTTCTTTTAACTTAATATTCAATTTTGCTTTGTTCTCTTTATAATCTCTTAATAATTCTATTAATTCTTCTTTACTCATTTGTTCCTCCTTCACTACTTAAATTTTTCTATTGATTTGTTTATAATTATATGTTAATATATTTGTATGGAGGTATGGTGGAATTGGCAGACACGCTAGTTTTCCAAACTAGTAGATATTATCTGTACGAGTTCGAATCTCGTTACCTCCACACAGCACCTATATTTTATAGGTGTTTTGTTTTATTTTATTTTCTTTGCTCTATCCTCAAAATATTGCTTGATACACTCATCGCAAGTTTTTCCATTGCCTCGTTCGCATTTTGTTGTCACATTCAAATATAGGCAAAAATTAATATCATTTGTTGCTATGTATCCAGCCATTAATTCAATTGTTTTATCCTTTTCATTTAATAAATCCAATACAACTTGTATATCATCAGTTTTTTCCTTGTTTTTGTAATCTACATAAATTTCTGTATTTTTATTTAATTCTAATCTTTTTATTGCTAATTTTTGCTTTTCTGTCATAGATTAATCCTCCTATCCTAATATCTTATATATTACAAAAGCAATTACCTCAACAGGAAATAACAAAAGGTCTAATGGAATCGTAAATATTACTCCTATTACAACTAACATAAAATCAAGAGGTTCTATACATAATTCGCACAATGTGTCTTTCCATAGTTTTATTGTTAACATTCTTATTTTTCCTCACTTTCTAGTAATTCCAAAACTTCATTTCTACATAGATTAAAATTATCCTCTATAATACTTATTATAACTTCTTCATTATACATATTTTTAATATCATTTTTAAGTTGTTCATTCTCTTTTAATAGAATTTTGTTCATTTCTAATACTCTTTTATAATCTGATAAAATTTGTTGTTATCAATTTTGCTATTCTTGCTATATCTTCTATACTATTTCCTATGCTACCGACATTTGTATCGTTACCATTATTGTTTTCTTCGTTTATATCATCTTCTAATTCTTTGATTTCTTCTTCTACTTCTGCTATTTCTTCTCTTATGTCTAAATCATCAGCATTACATGCTAATCTAGATTCTTGTATTCTATGTAATTCTTCTAATCTCTCTTTCAATTCTTCTATTTTATTTTCTTTCACTTAAAACACCTCAATTTCTTCTACTTTTTCTATGCTAATAGTTTCACAAACTTTTAAATTAAAGAATGTAAACTCTTCTGTTTTATAATCTATTTTTAAGTCTACTTCACACATTGTTTGTTTTAAACATTCAAATATCCATAAAGGTAATTTAATATATTTAGGGTAATTATGATACTTTGCAACATAATCATGTATTCTATTATTAATAATACATTGTAATTCTAAATATTCAATACTATCTTTAGTTGTTCTTTTATTTGTTTTTTCTTTCACTATGTATCACTCCTATACTATTTGTTTATCAGTTACTTTTACTTTCCAGTTTCCAAAACTGCCTTTAAATATCATACTTCCTACTCTGAAATCATCTGCTATTGTATCTCCAATATTGTACTTGTTATAATATTCTTCTGATACTTCTATATAAATGTCTATGTCATTCATATCATCTTTTAAGTGTTCACTTATATTTAATGTAAAATGCGTTTGTGATATATTGATTTTCATTATGAATTTTGCTGCTCCACTTAATATCTTGTTTTGTTGGTTTATTTTGTTATTTATATTTGATAATTCATTATTTTTATTTGATATTTGTACATTCAAATCTTTTTGTTCTTGTTTTAATTGTGTTATTGTTTTTATATATTTTTTATCATCTTCTGATAATATTTTATATTTATTATTTTTTACACCTAATGTTATACCTAATACAACATTTATGATTATTAATATAATTAATATAGTTTCTTTATATTTCATATCTTATTTACTCCTTATTTTTCTTATTCAAATGTATTCCTTGTTTTTGTATATCAATATCTTCTAATTCTATTTTTATATCAGGTCTTTTTCTGTGAATATAAATCATCAAACATTGTCTAACAACATTTGCATTTTTCATGTTATCTATAAAGACAAGTATTACTCTATATAATAAAATTAAAAATAATAATATTGTGCATATACTTCCACTTACTAGAGCTACTCCAAATAAAATATTTTTAATTATTTCTATCATGTTTTATTTACTCCTTTACTACTAAATTTGCTTGGATTAAATCATATATTACATTCATTGTTCGTTCAAAATCATATGTTGCTTCTGTGGTTAATCTAAATCTAATTTGCCTATCTTCACCAAGATAACAATTGTAATTAAACAAGTTTCTATCATTATTAACAACTATCATATTACCAGTAAAATCTTCGATTGACTTATGTGGTGTGTATATATAATTAATCCTCTTGTCTTGTTGTATTTTTTTAAATCCAAACTTTTCAAGTTTCTTTAGATCTACATCATCTCTTATTTTTAACATATCTATTCTCCTCCTACTTTTCTAGCATTTTGAACTAGTCTTTTGATTATATTGCTATAATATCTCTGTTCTGGTCTCAACAAATCCGCAAAATTATCTAAATCATCTAGCTCTTTCGCTTTTCTTTTTAAAATTGCTTCCTTTTCTTCTTTATACAAGCCATCATCTACACCATTTAATTTTCGTGTTGCTATTAATTCTTCATCATCGATTACATCTGCCATATTTTTTCTCCTTTATCTTATTTTTAATTTTCCTTTTTTTAATAAATTAATTTCATTATCAGAAAATTCTAAAACCCCATAGTTAATATATTGAACTTCATTCTGATTCTTAATATTTTGCATTTTAACTTTACATTCTTTGCTTAATCTACTATTTTGAATGCATTTAGAAACTTCTTTTACTAATTGTGAATTTGTAGATATTACTTCAACAACATCACTCTTTTTATTGTTAAAGTCTGTTTTTATTTGATTTTCTATTAATTCATCTTTACATGATTTTTTATAAAAAACACATTTTTCATTTCTGCAATACAACCTTTTTAAAGCTTTACATCTATTTCCTTCATAAAATTTGCAATCTTTTCTTATCATCTGTATTAAAACCTCCCTAAAATCCAATAAACCATTAATCTATGTATTTTTTCGTTTTCTTCAAGATCACAATCTTTTGTATGTTCTTTAAACAATCCTAGCTTATATAATCTATTATGTGCTTTCCATTCTCTAACCCAACTGTTAATGCTTCTTTTGCTAACAAAGCCTGTCCTAATTTTGAAAATTTCTAATATCAATTTCATAAATGTTTTGCTTTTAATTTTATGTGGTTCTAATATCCTTACATTTGCCGAATTATATTCTATATTTACTCCTAAAACTTTTATCTTTTCCATTTGAATCTCCTTTGTATTTTTTATTTATTTTCTAATTGTTTTATTTCTTCTTTAACACACTTACAACATAAAGCTACTGTAATCTGTTCGCATTTTGTCAACGAATGTGGTAAAACTACTATCCCTCCACTTCTTTCTTCTTGCTTTTTATCTAGTCTTATTTCAGCTTTGCAATAATCACAAATATAGTAATCGTATAATTTTGTCATTTTACGATTTGTTATATTGCTTCTTTCTCCCTCACTTTGAACTTTAGTGTATTTAGAAGGTGCTTTTCTGTATTTTATCTCAGTTATATCTAACACTTATTTACTCCTTTTTTTTAGTCTATTCTTGGTATATGATTCATATTTTCTTCTTCAAGAACTATTTGTTCTGCTTTTTTGATATATGCAATGTATTTTCTTTTTTGCTTGTTTAATTGCGTAGTTCTTGATTTACAATCATTTAAACTATGTTTTACTAGCTCTACTTCTTTTTCTCTTTCTTCTTTTGTTAAACCTTTTAATTCTTTTGCTAGTCTATACCCAGCATTTTGGCTGCTGTAGATTACAACTCTTTTCTTTTTGAGTTCACTTACCCTACTTCTTACTTCTCTATCTGTAAGCTTTGTTGCTTCAATTAATTCTTTTCGTGTTGTGTATTTCTCTGTTGATAAATAATTTTTTATATCAATATTTTTTTCGTTCATTTGTTCTCCTCTCAAATTATTTTACTTGTGATAGTGCAAAAAATAATTCATCTTTACTTTCTTCACTCATTTTTTGATAATCTTTATCTTTTTTGCAATCTGACATAATCCTTATAAATTTTTTCGGATTTTTTTCGAGCTCTTCTTTATATTTATTAAATAAAATAATATAAATGTCTTTGTCTTTGTCTTTTATGTTTGCGGTATTAACTACTATTTGTACTCCGTTTTTTACTACTCGATATACTACTATTTATACTTTCAAAATTGTCAGTACAAATTTTGTATTTGTTCGGACTTCCTTTTTTTCCTTTTCTATATTCAAAAAGCCCCGCTTCTATTAATTTGTCTCTGTATGATATAAAAGTTGCTTCTCGTTTTATATGTATGCATGTCATTAATCGATAGTTATCTACTACAATCCATTCGCTCCACCCAGCTTTATTGAATATATGAATTAACTTATACCACAATAATTCTGCTGGAGTTGGCAAATAATTAGTTTCGAGCCATCTTTCAAATGCATTTATTAATTCTATGTATGTCATTTCATTTTCCTTTCGTAAAAAATAAAATTAAAGGGATAAACTATTGTCTATCCCTGGTGTCCATTTCTTTATATTCTTCTAACACTGCACTTTGAATTTTTTTTCTTAACTCATTGTCAATTGGATGTGCTACATTATAAAATTTTCCTTGCATATTTCTGAATTTTGGAAAAGCTATAAATAATTCTCCATCTCTTCCTTCTACAACTTCAATTTGCTTTACACAAATTGCTTCGTCTAAAACTATACTTGCAATAGCTTTTATACAGCCTGCATTTTTTATTTTTTTTATATTAACTCTTGTTACTCTCATTTTTTAATCCTCCAATAAATAATTTTTTTTAAATTCTTGCATAAATAACTCATGACTATATTTCTTTTCAAATATAATTTGAGCTTCTTGCATATATTTAGTTCTTAATTCAATATCTAAATCGTATTTTTGATGACATTTACGGCAAATCGGTATAATTAGTCCATACTTCATACTCATTTGCCTGTTTTTGCCTTCAAAAACCTCATTTAGATCATCTTTTTTATTCATATTGCATATGTAACATATCTTTAAATTGTCTGTTATTATGCTGAATCTTTTATCTTCTAGCTTCTTCAGCTTTTTAGATTTTTTCTTTAGTTCTTTTTGAATTTTATATTCTTTTCTTCTACATGATGCACATTCTTTTAATTGGATTTTCTTTTTCTTAAAAATACAATAAAAATATTTTTGATATTTTTTAGTTCTGATTCTAAAATTAACACATTTCATGTTTTTATCTCGATTTCTTGATTTTTCAACATTTTTATGATAAAATTAATATGAAAAATCATTTGCTAAGTATTGATTTTTTAGAAGTTATCTATGTCAGTTTGGTTGCTTGATTGGATAACTTTTTCTATTTTTTTATTCTTTTCTTCTTCAGATAAATTTGAGTAAATTATTAAATTTATTTTTATCATCTTTTTCATTAATCTACCTGTTAATTTGCTATATTCTGTGCAAATTTGTTTATATTGTTCTATTATCTTATTGGTTTCTTTATCATTTTCTATATCTAATATAAGTGCTAATATTGTTAATAAGATCCACAATATTAATAAAACTTCCATTAAATTTCCTCCTTTATCTTTTTTATTTTTTTTATTATTTCATCTAGTTCTTCATTCTCTGTTTCTTTTTCGCTTAGTAAATAAGAAACTTGATTATTTTCAACAAAATAGATACTTACTTTTATTTCTTCAAAAAAAGAATCATATTTTCTACTCTGATAAATATTTATCTCAAAAAGTATTTGATTATCTTTTTTCTGAATTTCATCAGCAAGTTTATAAATTTCCTTGATTTTTTCAGCTATTTCCATAATAATCACTCCTTCACTTTTATGACTAAGAATTTTGTAATCTTTTTTCTATTTTAAAAACAAATATAATGTTACAAACTAAAAATATATAAGCTATTTTAACTATAAAATCCATCGTTATTATATTTGATAAAAATTCCACTAAAAATTCTGCTCCCACTGGTAATACTACGAACATGGACATAAATATTATTCCTATCATAAATGTTATTATTTTTTGTTTCATTTCTTTCCCTTCTTTCTTATAAACTTGAAATATTATCTAAATCTGTTAAATCTTTTCCTTCATTCTGTTCTAAAAAATTCAATATTGTTGTTCTCCTAATTTTAAAACTTCCCAATTTTAAAGCTGGTAACATGCCTCTTTTTATAAGTTCATAAACATAATTAGGACTTGTTTTTAATAATTTTGAAGTTTCTTTTACTGTGTACAATACATCTTCCATTTTTTCACCTCTTTCTATTTGGGTATCGGGTTGTGGTTATTTTTGTTTATCATGTTGTACTTGTTCTACAAAAAAAATATCAGTTACTTTTTTGTTCAACGCATTTGCCAGTTTTTCTAATGTTATATTTGTAATAACTTCTGTTTTTTGATTTTCTAATTCTGATATTATCGTTCTAGAAACTGTTGATTTTTTTGCTAATTCTTCTTGAGAAATTCCTTTTTCTTCTCTTACTTCTTTTAATATATTATTCATCTTTTCACCTCCATTTGTTCATCTTGTTGTACATATATTATCACTAGTTTTTTACGTTGTCAAGTATGTTGTACAAAAAAATAAAAAATTTTTTTGACTTTTTGTTTATTATGTTGTACAATGTTTATTGTGAAGGAGGTTTATTATGTTTTTAGGAGACTTAATAAAGAATTATAGAACTCAAAACAAACTATCTCAAAGAGATTTTGCCAAATTATGCAATTTAAGTCATACATATATAGCAGCTTTAGAAAAAAATATTGATAGTAGAACTGGAAAGCCTATAGCCCCTACCTTAGATACAGTAAAATATGTTTCTAAAGCTATGAATATGTCTGTTGAAGATATATTACACTTATTAGATGATGGACAAGAATTTAATTTGAAAAATGAAGCGCCTAAATTTGAAGATTTCCGTTATGCAAATCATAACGGCATTAATATAGACGGACTTAATAAAAATGATATCGAAGAAATAAAAAGATTTGTCGAATTTATAAAGAATAAAAAGAAAAATGAGGAAAAGAAAAATGGAAAATAATCAAATAAAAAAAGATTTTTTGAAAGATAAAAAAAATATAATCATTATTATTTTGTCTACATTATTATTATTATCTTTTAGCATAATAGGAGAAAATGACAAAACTTCTGGTGAAACAAATACATTAAATTCAAAAATTTCCAATCTTGAAACATCTCTTTCGACTTTAGAAAAAGAAAATAAAAATTTAAAAAGCGAAAATACAAGTCTAAAACAAGAAAAAGAAAATCTTGAAACAGAAAATCAAAAATTAAAAGTAAATAGTAGTATGTCACAACAAACAATATTAAACACAGCAACTGAAAAAGAAACCACAACTCCATCTTCAGAAGATACATCTGAAATTGTTTGGGTTGGTGAATCAGGAAATAAATATCATACTCAAAATTGTAGAACATTAAAAGGAGCAGGACATCAAATAACATTGCAACAAGCTTTATCCGAAGGCAGACAAGCTTGTAAAGTCTGTCATTAGACGATTAGGATAATACATATATTAAAAATTTGCAGAATTTATAAAAAAAACAAGGAGAAGTAAATGGACGAAAATATAGTTGAAAGCAATATAATAAAAAATAAAAATGAAGCAATATCCGAATTAAACAAGTATCTTGATACTTGTCTTCTAGGTGATTCATCACATGTAAAAAAAGCAAATCTTCTTTCTTATTGGTTAAAGGACTATATAAAATACATAGATCAAGAAGAAACTTTTAACTCTACATTATTAAAAGAATATTCTCGAGGAGATGTTATTAAAGTAAATTTAGGTTTTAATGTAGGTAATGAAGAAGGAGGTCTTCATTATTGTGTAGTATTAGATAAGAAAAATGCTAAATCATGCTCTACTTTGACTGTTGTTCCTTTATCTTCAATAAAACCTTCATCTAAGCCACGAAAAACATCTGTATTTTTAGGTGATGACATATATATTACCCTTCAAAAAAAGAATAATGAAATTGGAAAAATAGTACAAAATTACATTGATATTTGTAAAGAAGAAATAGATAACTTACATACACTCCCAGAAAATACAGAAGAAGAAAAAATAATAAAATACTATAAAATTCAAAAAATAAAAGATATCATAAATGCCAATGACGAAAAACTTGAATTATCTAGAAAAATAGAATTAGAACTTAACCAGATGAAAAAAGGTACTATTGCTTTAATAAATCAAATTACAACTATAAGTAAGCAACGTATCTACAACCCTAAAAAGGATCTTGATATATTGTCTGGTGTAAAAATTTCAAATGAAAAAATGCTACTAATTGATGAAAAAATAAAAAAATTCTTTATAAATTAGTATATTTTTCTTGACTACGAGTATATTATTTAGTATAATGTATTATAGAATACGTTGCTGTGTAATACTTGTTATTATGTACAGCATTTTAAAGAATACATTAGAATCTCGTAGCAATACGAGATTTTTTATGTTTAGATTATTTTACGGAGGAAAAAATATTGAATACTTTAGATATGTATAAAATCGCTGAGAATGAAAAAATAGATGTTTTAAATTATAAGTGGACAAATACTAAAGCTAGAATATTTGAAATTAATAATAACTACTATATTGCTTTAGATAATAGTCAAATAACTAATAGTATTGAAGAAAAAGAAATTTTAGCAGAAGAATTACGGGCATTATTATTGTAATGCTTTATATTATCTTAATTCTGACAATATACAAAAGAAAAAATGTGAATATAGAGCTATGAAATGGGCTTATTCTATTTTAGTTCCATTTCAAAAATTAAAAGAAAAACTCATACAAGGTTTTAATTTGTATGAATTATCTGACTACTTTAATGTAGATTCTAAATATATGAATGAATGTATTAACTTTTATACCGAAAAATATGGTATATTAGTTTAATATAAATAAAAAAGGAATAGATGTAATCAAATCACCACAACCCGATACATTTATTCCCTACCAAACACTATTAAAAGTGAATGTATTAATATTATACAGAAAATACTTTCACTTTTCAATAGTTTATTAAAAGATTTTATTGAAAAATGGAGGTATTTTTATGTCTGAAATTAATGTAAGAAAAAGAGGACAAAAATGGCAGTATCAATTCGAAGCTGCAAAAATTGAAGGAAAAAGAAAACAAATTACAAAATCTGGTTTTAACACAAAGAAAGAAGCTTTAGAGGCAGGTATTAAAGCTCTTGCAGAGTACAATAATTCTGGATTATATTTTAAACCAAGCGATATGTCTGTATCAGATTATTTTGACTATTGGTATGAAAATTATGTCAAAATAGAACTAAAAATTAATACTCAAGAAAATTATTATAATCACATCAAAAATCATATTAAACCTAATTTAGGGAAATATAAATTAAATTATTTAACCCCATCTGTATTAAAAGATCTTCTTACAAAATTTTATAAGGAGGGATTAAAAAAAGAAACTTTAAGAGGATTAAAAGGTGTCTTGTCTGGAGCTCTAAAATATGCAGTATACCCATGTGGTTTTATTAAAGAGAATCCAATGAATTATGTAACAATTCCTAAATATGATGAACAAGAAGAAGATTCAATTGAAGCAAAATGTATTACCAAAGAACAATTTAAAGAAATAATAACTCGATTTGACTCTTCGTCATGTTATTATCTTCCACTTATGATTGGATATTATACAGGTTTTAGAATAGGAGAAACTTTTGGATTAACTTGGGAGGATATTAATTTTTCAAATAAAACAATCTCAATAAATAAATCAATGTATTATAATGAAGAAACAAAATCATGGTATTTGGGAACTCCTAAAACAAAAACTAGCATTAGAACAATTGAAATCGGTGATACACTATTAGATCTTTTAAAAAAATGTAAAAAGCAACAATCTGAAAACAAATTAAAATATGGTATTTATTATACTAATTCATATGAGAATGAAGAAATAATTGACAATAAAAGATATAGAAGATTATACTTTTTACCTTCTAATATATCTACAACATACAAAAAAGTTAATTTTGTATGTGTTAGAGAAAACGGAAGTGTAATTACTCCTGGTACATTTAGATATGTATCAAAAATTGTTAATCACGAACTAGGAATTAACTTCTCATATCATTCATTACGACATACTCATGCTACAACTTTAATTGAAAATGGTGCAGAAATAAAAGATGTACAAGTTAGGCTTGGACATTCAGATATCGATACAACTTATAACCTTTATGTACATCACACTCCTAAAATGAGCCATAATTCAGTTCAAATATTTGAACAAGCTGTAAATTAAAATAAGAGTCAAAATGACTCTTATTTTTTATTATTCTTGTCAACCACTAAAAACTTTGGTTGACAAATGGTTGACATTTTCACTTTTTCCACTATGCTTTCATGTTGAAACCAGCTTGTTTCTAGTCTCCTGTTATTTTATATTCAATATCTTCCATGTGTGGAAATATTTCTTTCACTCTTTTTAATGTAAGCATTGTCATTTTAGGTTGTGGATTTTTAGGGTCATCTGACAACAATTTTTGTGTATAGCAATTTTTGGCAGTTCTAAATAATACATATCGATTTCTTACATACGTATAATAAATTTGATATCCATTTTTTAAATCTAACCACATATCTTCAAATGTATAATTTTCCACTAATTTTCCTCCTTGTTATTTACACATTTCTTCAAATTCATTTTCACTAATAATTTGTACTCCTAAACTTTGTGCTTTTGTAAGTTTACTTCCTGCATCTTCTCCAGCTAATAAATAAGTTGTTTTTTTAGATACAGAACTTGATGTTTTTCCTCCAAATTTTTCTATAATATTTGATGCTTCCTCTCTTGAATATTTTTCAAGTGAACCTGTTAATACAAAAGTTTTTCCTGCAAATCTGTCATCTTCATTTTCTTCTTTTTGTCTTTCCATATTTACTCCTGCATCTTTTAGTCTTTTCAACAAGTCTTTTGTTTGTTCTTGAGAGAAAAATTCATTTATACTATTTGCTACAATTGGTCCAACTTCATCTACTTGACTTAAATCTTCAATTGATGCATTTGATAAATTATCCATATTTTCATATGTTTTAGCTAATACTTTAGCAGCTTTTACTCCTACATGCCTTATACCCAATGCTGTTATTAATCTATATAAATCATTTTGCTTGCTTATATTTATACTATCTATTAGATTTTGAGCGAACTTTTTGCCATTTTTCTTTAATGATGCTATATCTTCAAATTTCAAATCATATATATCTGCAATATTTGAAATCATTTTCTTTTCAAGTAATATTCCTATAATATTTTCACCTAGTCCATCTATATTCATTGCTTCTCTTGATACGAAATGCACTAAATTTCTATATAATTTTGCTGGACATTCTATTCCTGTACATCTTACTGCAGACTCTCCTTCTTCTCTTACTGTTTCTGCACCACATACTGGGCAATGTGTTGGCATGACAAATTCTTTTTCTGTTCCATCTCTTTTTTCTACAACTGCTCGTACTATTTCTGGTATTACATCACCTGCTTTTTGTATTATAACTCTATCACCTATTTTTAATCCTTTTTCTTTAACAAAATCTTCATTGTGTAATGTTGTTTTAGATATAAGTGATCCAGCAACTCTTACTGGTTCTAGTATTGCAAGTGGTGTTATTACTCCTGTTCTTCCTACTTGAAATTCTATATCTTTTAAAATTGTTTCTTTTTGTTCTGGTGGATATTTATATGCAATTGCCCATTTTGGAACTTTAGATGTTGTTCCTAAAATTGTTCTTAATTTTAAATTGTCTACTTTAACAACTGCTCCATCTATTCCAAAAGTTAATTGTTCTCTATCTTCTCCGATTTTATTTATTGCTTTCTTTACTTCTTCAACATTTGAACATGGTATACGAACAGGATTTACATTAAATCCTAATTTTTCTAAATATTCTAATTCTTCAAAATGTGAATTAAATTCTTTTCCTTCTATTTTTTGAACATTAAATATATAAATATCTAATGGTCTTTTCTTTGTTATATTACTATCTAATTGTCTTAATGAACCAGCTGCTGCATTTCTTGCATTTGCAAATAATTCTTCTTCATTTTCTTCTCTTTCTTGATTCATTTTTTCAAATTCTTTTTTAGATATAAATACTTCTCCTCTAACTGTTATATTTATTTTTTCTGGTAATTCTTGAGGTATTGTTTTTATAGTTTTCAAGTTTTCAGTTACATCTTCTCCAACTAGTCCATTTCCTCTAGTTGCTCCTCTTACAAGTTTTCCATCTTTATATTCTAATGCTGATGATAAACCATCTATTTTTGTTTCAACAACATATTTTACTTCATCTATTCCATTTTCACTTGCTACTTTTTTTACTCTTTCATCAAATGCTTCAATTTCTTCAAAATTAAATACATCTTGTAAACTTTGAAGTGGTACTTCATGTTCTACCTTAGTAAATCCTTCTTTTACATGTCCTCCTACTTTTTGTGTTAATGAATCTTTGGTTATAAATTCTGGATTTTGACTTTCTAATGTTCTTAATTCTAACATCATCATATCATATTCAAAATCAGTTATTTCTGGATTATCATCATCATAATATTTTTGGGCATAATATTCTGTTTTTTTTCTAAGTTCTTCTATTCTTTCTTTTGCTTGTTTTTTATCCATGTCTTCAATTTTCCTCCTAATGTAAAATTTTCATTTTGATTATATCATTGTTAATGAAAAAATTCTATATTAGTGCAAAAAAATAAGATAGAATTTTTTCTATCTTACTTTTTTTATTATTTATGCATCTGCTTTTGCTAAAATAATTAAACGTGCTTTACTATCATCTGTACATGTTGTTAATGATATTTCTACAGCTCCTTGTGTATCTCTTGTCATATATTCTGTATCTGTATCATCTGTTTCAAATTTATCATAAATTGTATATGTCATTCTCTTTCCATCTAAATCTGTAACATAAATTTTATCTCCAATATTTAATTTTTTATTATTTGAGAAAAAGTTACTATTTCTATAATTATGTCCAGCAATTACTGTATTTCCTGGTTTATTTATTCCACTTCCTTGAGTATTTTGTTCTCCTGTTGTTGAATATACAACACATACTGCTGTTTCTAATGATGATTTAGAATATTCTGAGTATGATATTATTGGACTTTTTAAACCTGTTGTTGGTATTTCGATTTTTCCTGCTGTTAAAAATCCATTATATTTCATTCCTTCTCCAGAACTTGTATTTGTTCCAGTTGATGTTGAGTCTGTTGTTGGTGTTTCAATTGGATCTGTTATTGGATTATCATCAATTTTTGTATCTGTTGTTTCTTCTTTTTTAGTATTTTGACTTATGTTTTCACTCCAAGAATCTGCAAAATCTTCTGCTTCTTTCTTGCTATTTTCACTTGCTATAAATTTATATCCTAAAAATCCTATTATTCCTACTATTGCAATTATAATTATTACTAATAATACTGTTAAAAAAGCACTATATTTACTATTCATAATTATCATCCCTTTCAATAATATTTTTTATTATACGTTTTCTCTTTAAAAACCTATACTTTAATTATATCATATTTTCTAAAAAAAAGATAGCTATTTTTGTAAATTTATACTATTTTTTCTCCAAGTTTTTTACCAGCTAATAGGTGAAAGTGTAAGTGTCCTACTTCTTGACCTCCATCTTCACCACAATTTACAATTACTCTATATCCTTTTTCTTTGAAGCCTTGCTTTTCGGCAATTTCATTGATAACTTTGTATATTTTTGAAATTATTTTTTCATCTCCATCTTCCATTGTTGCAAGTGATGTTATATGTTTTTTTGGAATTACTAATACATGTATTGGTGCTGCTGGATTTATGTCTTTAAATGCTAATACCTCTTCATCTTCATATACTTTACTTGATGGTATTTCTCCTTTTATAATTCTGCAAAATAAACAATTTTCTTCCATATTTAATCTCCTTCTAATTAAATTTTATTATTTTGAAAAATATAACTATTGAATAAAGCAAAGACCTGTAGGTATGACCCTAGCTATATTTTTGCTATGAAATAGTTATATTTTCAAAATATATTTATTTAATCTAATATAGCCTTAATTCTTCTAATTCCTGAAGAACTTGATTCTTCTTTCTTTATTTTGAAGTGTCCTAATTCAGATGTATTAGAAACATGAGGTCCTCCACATAATTCAATTGAAACATCACCTATTTTATAAACAGAAACTATATCACCATATTTCTCAATAAACATTGCTTCTGCTCCCATTTTTATTGCATCATCTTTTTTCATTTCTAAATGTTCTACTGGAATTGCTTCTGTTATCCATTCATTTACTAAGTCTTCTGTTTTTTGTTTTTCTTCATCTGTCATTTTTGCTGGATGTGAAAAGTCAAATCTCATTCTTTCAGCTGTTATATTACTTCCTCTTTGATGTACATGTGAGCCTAATACTTGTTTTAATGCTGCATTTAATAAATGTGTTGCAGTATGATATTTTGTTTCCATTTCTCCTGTTGATGCTAATCCACCTTTGAATTTTTGTTCTGAACCAGCTCTTGATTTTTCTTGGTGTTCTTTAAATAGTTTATCAAATCCTTCTTTATCTATTTTCATTCCATTTTCTGTAGCTAGCTCTTCTGTAACTTCTGGTGGGAATCCATAAGTATCATATAATCTAAATACAACTTTACCTGGTACTATGTTTTCACCTTGTTCTTTAACTTGTCCAACTTCTTTTGCAAATTCTTTTTCACCTTTTTCAAGTGTTTTTACAAATTTGTCTTTTTCTTCTAAGATTACATTTTTTATTGTTTCTTTATTTGCTTCAAGTGCTGGATACATTTCTTTTAAGTTTTCAACATTTATATCTATTAGTGTTGATAATTCATCTAATGATATTTGAAGTTTATTCATATGTCTTACCATTCTACGAATTAATCTTCTTAATATATATCCTCTGTCAACATTGCTTGGTCTTCCACCATCACATATTATCATCATACTTGAACGTAAATGTTCTGCTACAATTCTTCTACTTGCTATATTATCTACTTTTTGTAACTCTACTAGTTTATCCATAATTGGTGCAAATAATTCTGTTTCAAATGGTGTTTCTTTTCCTTCTAATAACATTGTCATTCTTTCTAGTCCTAAACCAGTATCAACATTGTGTTGTTTTAGTTTTGAATAATTACCATTTTCATCTTTATAGAATTCCATAAATACATTGTTCCAAATTTCAACATATTTTCCACAGCCACATGATGGATTACATTCTGGTGAACATTTTGGCTTTCCTGTATCATAAAACATTTCTGTATCTGGTCCACATGGGCCTGTTTCACCTGCTATCCACCAGTTATCATCTTTTCCAAAATAATATATTCTTTCTTCTGGAATTCCTGCTTTTTTCCAACATGATGCTGTTACTTCATCTCTTGCACAATCTTCATCTCCAGCAAAACATGTTACTGATAATTTTTCAACTGGTATTCCTAATTCTTTTGTTAAGAAGTCATAACTCATTTGAATTGATTCTTCTTTAAAATAGTCTCCTAATGACCAATTTCCTAGCATTTCAAAATATGTTAAATGTCTATTATCTCCAACTTCATCAATATCATTTGTTCTTACACATTTTTGATAATCTGTAAGTCTTGTTCCTGCTGGATGTTGTTCTCCTAATAAATATGGTACTAATGGTTGCATTCCAGCTGTTGTAAATAATACTGATGGATCATTTTCTGGTATTAATGGTGCTGATGGTATTACAACATGTCCATGATTTTTAAAAAAGTTTAAATATTTATTTCTTATTTCTATTGCTTTCATTTTATTTTTCTCCTATCTAATTCCGCTTTTTACGGATTTTATTATACTCTAAAAAGTGTGAAAAATCAATACTTTGATTCTATTTTATCATTCTCTCTTATATACTAACATCTCTTAAGATACACCAAGTTCCATTACTTTCTGGTAAACATTTAAATGTCATTTCTTCTTTTGTTATTGGATGTTCTATTGTAAGTTCATAAGCCCATAATGCTATTTGTTTTCCTTGCCCTCTTGTTCCATATTTTTGATCTCCAAATATGCTATGTCCTGCATGTGATAATTGTACTCTTATTTGGTGATGTCTGCCTGTATGTAGATTTACTCTTACTAATGATAAATTTTTCACTTCATTATATGCTAAAACTTCATAATCTAGTTTAGCTAATTTAGCATTTTTCTTATCTTTATTTACAACTTTACTTATATTATTTCTTTCATCTTTATATAAATAATCTTCTAAAATACCTTTGCTTTGTTCAAATCTTCCATCTACAACAGCTAAATATTTCTTTTTAAATATTTTTTCTCTTACTTGATCACTTAATCTTGATGCCGCTTTTGATGTTTTCGCAAATACCATGACTCCACCAACAGGTCTATCTAATCTATGAACTAATCCTAAGTAAACATTTCCTGGTTTATTATATTTTTCTTTTATATATTCTTTTATAATTGTAAGCATATCTATATCTTCAGTTTTGTCTGCTTGTGATGGAATATTTGGTTGTTTTTCTACAACTATTATGTGATTATCCTCATATATTACATTTAATTTATTCATATTAATTCTCCCAACGACCATATATTCCACAAGGCAACACCAATTTTGAATTTTCCATTGGCAATCCAATTTCTCCTGAAGAAACTTTTCCATTATGTTCTTTATTAACAGTTAAATTTAATATATTTTCTAGAACTTTACTTGAAATTCCCGTAGTATATGAATTTATCAAGAAAAATAATGGATTATCTGATAATACATTTGTACATAATTCTACTAAATCATAAATATTATTTTCAAATTGCCAAACTTCTCCGTTTGCCCCTCTTCCATATGATGGTGGATCCATTATTATTGCATCATATTTATTGCCTCTACGTATTTCACGATTAACAAATTTTACAACATCATCTATTATATATCTTACTGGTCTTTCTGCTAAACCTGATGATGTTATATTTTCTTTTGCCCATGTCACCATTCCTTTTGAACTATCAACATGACAAACTGATGCACCAGCAGATGCACATGCTACTGTTGCCCCTCCTGTATATGCAAATAAATTTAATACTTTTATTTCTCTTTTCGCATTTTTGATTTTATCTATCATCCAATCCCAATTTACAGCTTGTTCTGGGAATAATCCTGTATGTTTAAATCCCATTGGCTTTATATTAAATGTTAAATCTTTATATTTTATTTGCCATTGTTGTGGCATTTTTTTATTGTATTCCCAAGTTCCTCCACCTGTTTTACTTCTATGATATGTTGCATTTATATTTTTCCATTTTTCTGGGTATGATTTATCTTTCCATATTATTTGTGGGTCTGGTCTTGATAATATTACATCTCCCCATTTTTCTAATTTTTGTCCATCTGCCATGTCCAATATTTTATAATCATTCCAATTATTTGCTATATTCATATCTTTTCTCCTTTTCACACGAATTATTATACAACATTTCTATATTTTTTTCAACAAGAACCAAGCGACGTAGTCGCCCTTTGTTCTCGCCAGATTTGAGTTTTCGACTAAAAGGAGAAAATCTCAAAGGGCTAGCGATTGTAGCTTTTATATACTAGGAAGTTCGTAGAACTTTCCTAGTATATAAAAAACACACAACTAATTAGTGTGCTTTCTTCTAAAAAATCCCAATATTTTCTTTATAAAATTTAATACCTTATTTTCTTTATAAATAACTAATTGATTTTCAATTTGAGGATTTTTCACTTCTTTAATATTATTTTCATTTTCAATTTTTTCATAAGTATTATCATTTTCAAACATATCTCTAAATTTTTCCTGTTGTTCTTTATTTGAAAAATATTTATAGTTAATTATTTGTAAAAATGCCTTTGTTTCATTTTTCAAATCTTGTTCAGCTAAACTTTTATCAGTTGTAAGATTTACTTTATAAAATAATGATTTATTATTTTTAAAAAATTCAAATACAGATTGTGGTATTTTTTCTTTATCTGATGGTTGTAAATTTTCTAATATAAAATCTACTTCTGAACACGCTTCAGCAAATTCCATTCTCTTTTCTCCTTTATCTTGAGTTATTCTCTATATTATTATCTTTTTGTTTTTTATTGTTTGGCTCTTCAATTTGATTTTTATGTGATAAATTTCTAGTTTTTTCTTTTATCCATTCGATTGCTTTTTTTAAAATACTTGTTTTCTCTTGTTCTGGTAACTGAACTGCAACTAAATCACTAGCTTTAAAAAATCTACGATTATATTTAGTAATAGTAGCTTCTTGATCTACTGTTCTTTGCATTTGTCTTACTCGTTCGTTTACAAATTCTGAAATAATACTATCTAATGCCATTTCCGAATTTAAATTTTGTAATATATTATCTCTTGCATTTCCGTCTCTCGTAAAATTCATAGCAATTCCTGTTTTTACATATCTTGTAACTGCCTCTTCAGCATGTATACTTCCATATTTATGTACTGTCTTTATTGTTGAATCTCCTAATACATCATATATTCTTCCTTCTGTACAATTCAAGACATAATTTTCAGACATATATTTAATCATATCATCAACTGTAATTTTTTCAACTATGTTGTCTCTCGCTCCTTCATCTCTTGTAAACACTCTCACATTTCCTTCTGTTATATATTTTTTTAAACAATTCTTCATATTTTCAATTGTCTTTTCTGTTCCAAACATTTGTTGACCTTTTTTAAAAGTTTTTTCAAATGCAAAATCCATTGCATTCCTTTTTTCCCATTCTGAAATTTGGCTCTTATCTCTTTTTTCGTTTGATATATCTATTGCTTCAACATCTTGTTTTCTTAGTAAATTATAATTGTACTTAATTTCATCATTATCTGTTGAATGAAATTTAAAAAAATTAGAATCTGCACCAAAATATTTAAAATCTTGTGTTCCTCTTTGCAAACCAATAGAATACCATGTTAACTCTATTGGAATTGTTTTATCATATAATTTCAAAACATTCCATGCATGTTTTTCTATATCTCCAGGAGTTCCTGCAACCCCTCTCATATAATCACATTGAATTCCTTGTCTATCCATCATTTCTTTAAAAATTAATGAATACCCTGCACATATTGCTTTTCCTGTTATTAGTCCTGTTAAATTTGAACAATTTCCACTTACATATTTAGATATGTCATATTCATATTCCATACTTTTTCCAAGTGTCATAAATATATATTTTGCTTTTTGTATATCATCCCATTTTGGATTAATTCTGCTTTCTATTTTTTTCATTTGTTGAATTATTTGTTTTAAAGTTTTTGCAGTATATGTTGTTCTTGAAACATATTGATTAGCATTATATTTGCTTTTTCCTTTTAGTCCACCCTCAACTCTAATTAACTCATCATCTCTTATTTTACTCAAGTCAAATTCTTCTTCTAATTCTTTTGTATTTGCAACTACAATCATTTTTTACTCCTTATACTCATATATACCATTTAGCATTATTTTTATTTTTCTATCTCTCAATTCTTTTAAATTTTCTCTCACTTTCTCAATGTCGTTATCATAAATTGATATTTCATTTAAATTTTTGTATTTTGATAATATATTTAAATCTAACTTATCAATTCCCATAAGTGATAATTTTTCTATTTTTAATGGTTTATCTATTTTTTCCATTTCAAATCCATTTACATTTTCAATCGCTAATTCTTTTAAATTTTTAAAATCCTCTATAAAATCAAACTGATTTAAATTTATATTTATTAATTTTAATGATTCTATATTAGTTAATTTAGTTATATTTTCAAAATCAATAATTTCAGTATTATTTATTGTTAATTCTTTTACATTTTCTAAATATTCTATTCCATTTACTTCACAATTTCTAAAACTAACTTTTTTTACTTTTCTTAATAATTGCATATCTTCTAATTTTAATCCTAAATTTTTTATTGTTATTTCTTCTAAATTTGGAAATAAGGATATTTCTTCAATATATACTTTATTATATTCACCTAATATATCTTCACTGTTTAATACTATTTCTTTAACTTCTTCTAAATCTTTCTTTGTAATATTTTCTTTATTCAATATTACTTCTATATAATTTTTTAATAATATATTTTTTATTAGTGTTTTTTCTATATCTTCCATTTTTTTCTCCTTAGTTTTATTCTTTTTTAATATATCATATGTTAATTAATTTGTAAATAATCTAATTGTTGGAAATATACTTTTTAGCCTGATTATATCCTTGTTTATATAATTCATAAATATTTTCAGAATCTAACAAAGATGTTTTTTCTAAATTAATTGTTATCAATTTATCAATTCCATCTTTTTCATATGACGATAATTCTCTTTCTTGTAATTCCATTGCTCTAGTTGCAACTTCTATAATATTTTTACAGCATTCTTTTTTATGAATTGTTTCAAAACATATTCCTATAACTTCATTTGCTCCAACATCTTTCAAACACTTCCACGGCAAATTTTCACGTGTTCCTCCATCTATTAATTGTATGTTTTCAAACTTACAAGGAGAAAATATTACTGGAAAACTGCAACTTCCTCTTACAGCTGTACTTATAGGTATATCTGTTATATATTGAGTATCATCTAACAATTGTGTTCTATTTTCATTAGATGATGCAATATATACAGTTCCTGTTTGTAAATCTACCATGGAAATAAATAATGGCATTTTTATTTGATTTATATTTTCTACATGACTTTTTCTACATATTTCGCTCATTATTTTTTCAATACTTTTTCCACTATTTAAACCATCAATTACTAATTCACCTTTAAATAATAATCCAAAAATTAATTTGAATATTTGCTTCCATTCTGCATATTTTATTTTTTTATAATATTTTTGAAACATTTTCCACATTTCATCACTATTATATCCAAGTGCATATAATGTTGCTATAATACTTCCAGATGATGCACCAGATACACAATCAAATTTTATATTTTTTTCTTCTAATGCTTTAAGTGCACCTATGTGTGATGCAACTTTTATTCCTCCTCCACTAAAACATAACCCTCTCATTTTCAACTTTATCCTCCTAAAATATTTTATGCCTTAATAAAAATAAAGTGAGCACTATTTTTCGATAAATTATTATCAAAAAATAATGCTCTTATATTTATGTTTTGTGTACACGGTGGCCTAATTCATTGGTAACACATTCTCTGTTTTCATTGATTTTTTCTTTTCTTTCAATTTCTTTTTGAAGATCAATGCCTTTCATCTCAGCAATTCCCAACAGGAAAATTGCTACGTCAGCAAGTTCTTCTGCAAATGTGTCTTTTCCTCTGAACCAAGCATCATATGCTTCTCCAACTTCTGCAATAAGATGGCAAAATTCTTCATTCATATCTGTTGTGTTAAAACCATGCCGTTTTTTGTTTTCAAAAATTTCTTTTTGCAGTTCTTGTAAAGTCATATAAATTACCCCCTTCAAAGACTTTGTGGAACTTCCAACTTACGTATTTAATTTATCACTTTTCTATTTTACTGTCAATCTAATTTTTATATTGTTGCTAATTTTACTCCAATTTTTATTAATTCATAAATCATAATAAAATTCGCACTTGATAGAACAATAAATGTAGCCATAAAAAAAGAAAGCATCTTATGTTTTTTCAAAAATTTCATATACAAACCTCCCAAAATACTTGTCCTTAATATTTATATGTGAATTTTTTCTAATTATTCATAATCTGCTTTCTATTTTCATCGCAATATATTACAAATTTTTATTAATTTAATTGTTGTAATATATTTTTTGCCAATTCTTCATTAATTCCATTTACTTTTACAATTTCTTCTATTGAAGAATTTCTAATTTTTTCAACACTGCCAAAATATTTTAATACTGCTTTTTTCTTTGCTTCCCCAATTCCTTTTATGTCATCTAATTTTGATTTTGTTATTGATTCATCTCTTAATTTTCTATGATAAGAAATTGCTGTATCATGTACTTCATCTTGAAATTTTGTAATTAAGTTCATTAAATTTTCTGATATTTCAAATTCTTGTCTTTGCTCATTTATTAATGCTCTTGTTTGGTGTTTATCATTTTTTACCATACCAAATACAGGAATATCTAATTCTAATGATTTTACTGCCTGTTTTATTGCTCTTATTTGTGTAATTCCTCCATCTGCAAATATCGCATCTGGGAGCTTACCAAAACCTGATGAATTACTATTGTCAATTGAGTGTTTCAACCTACGTGTTACTACTTCTTGCATACATTTTGGATCATCTTGTGTTAAAACTGTTTTTATTTTAAATCTTCTTGACATGTTTCTTTTTATTGTTCCATCAACCATTACACACATTCCAGCTACCATATATTCTCCCGAAATGTTTGAGATATCAAATGTTTCAATTTTTCTTGGTAATTTGTCTAATCCCAATACTTCTTTTAATTCAACTAAAATTTCGCTTCTATCTCTTTCTTTATTTTCAAGAGTAATTTTGGCATTATTATCAGCCATTTCCACAAATCTTAATTTTTCACCTTTTTTGGGTGATTTTATTTCTACTTTTCTTCCAGCTTCTTTGCTTAACCATTGTTCTATTGATTGTTGATCCTCTAATTCTTCTCTTATCATTATTTTATTAGGCAAATTTTGACTATCTATATAATATTGTTTTATAAAACCTGAAATTATTTCTTTGTCTTCCATTTCTCTTATGTCTTGGAAAAAATAATGTTCTCTTCCTACCATTTTGCTTCCTCTAACAAAAAATATTTCAACACATACCTCAATTTCAGATTTTGCAATTCCTATTACATCTATATTATTTTCTGTTATATTTGATACCTTTTGTTTTTCATTAACCCTTTGTATAGCTAACATTCTATCTCTTATATATGCTGCTTGTTCAAAGTTCATTTTCCTTGACTCTTCAATCATTTGTTTTTCAAGTTCTTTTAATACTTTATCAACTTTTCCATCAAGAATGTCTATTATTTCATCAATTTGTTTCCTGTAATCTTCTTTTGAAACATATCCCATACATGGACCTAAACATCTATTTATATGATAGTTTAAACAAGCCCTTGTTTCAGATCTAAAGTTTTTACATTGTCTAATTTTATATTTTTGTTTTATAAAATCAAGCATTTCTTTTGCCGCTCCTGGGTTTGCATATGGTCCAAAATATTTTGAACCATCATTTATTATTTTTCTTGTTATTGTTACATTTGGATAATCTGATTTTATATCTATTTTTATATATGGATATGTTTTATCATCTTTTAATAACACATTAAATTTAGGTCTATTTTTCTTTATTAAATTACATTCTAATATTAATGCTTCTGCTTCATTATCAACAACTATGTATTCAAAATGGTCTATTAATGATACCATTCTTTTTATTCTTTCAGTCTTGTCTGTTTTTCTAAAATAAGATTTCACTCTTCTTTTAAGATTAACTGCTTTTCCTACATATATTATTTTGTCATCTACATCATGCATTATATATACTCCAGGTTTATCTGGTAGCATTTTTAGTTGTTCTTCTATGTTAAACATTCTTTCCCTTTCTAAAATTTAAAATATTATACATTCCAATTTATTGCTCTGTTTCCATACTGTGCTCCCCATGGTGCACCAGAAATTCTATTTGCTGTTCCTTTTATATTAATAGCTGTTAAATTTCCGCAATACACAAATGCATCTGCACCTATTGAAGTTACACTTTGAGGAATTGTAATTTCTTTTAAAGAACTACAATTATAAAATGCTTCTGCTCCAATTGTTGTAACACTATCTGGTATAGTTATTGATGTCATTTTACTACACCAATAAAATGCATTTTGTCCAATTTCAGTAACAGTATTCGGAATATTATATGTAGTGGCATTTCTACTGGCAATTATTACTTTTGTTCCTGCTTTATTTAATATTAATACATCATCAATACTTTTATATGTTGCATTTCCTTCTGCTACCCTAAGTTTGGTATCATCACTAAATGAATATGTATACATAGTTGTTACACTTGCAGGTATATTTAATAAATTTACTCCAGACATACCTGTAAGAGACCATCCTTCTATAACTTTAAGTGTTGATGGTAAATTTAGTGTTGTCATTGATTTTGCTATACATCCATTAACCAAAGTTTCAACTCCTTCTGGCACTGTAAAATTTTTAGAAGATCCCATATATTTTATAAATCTTTTTCCATCATATGAATATAAATTTCCATCTACTAGTTTTAAATTTTTACTAGTACTGCTCAATTCTATTGTTGTCAATTTATTCATTCCCTGAAAAACTGCTCCACCTAAATTTGAACTAACTGTATCTGGTAATATAATTTTTGTTGCACTAGAACCTGATAATGAATCTACAACGATGCTTACAACACCATTTGGAACATTTATTTCTGTTAAAGTTAATAATGCCATATACATTTTCTTTCCATCTTTTGATAATAATATTCCATTTTCAAATTTAAAACTATTATTTCCATCTGCAACTTTTATTTCTGTTAATCTACTTAATCCACTAAACACAGCTCCACCAAAAGATGTTAAACTTGCAGGTAATGTAATTGTTGTTAATTTATTACAATCCAAAAATGCTCCATAGTCAATAGATTTTACTCCTTCTGGTATTTCTATTTCAGTTAAAGAACTACATCCTTGTAATAACCATTGATTTATTGTTTGAATTTTTTTGGATAATTTTATCTTTTGTAATCTATTACAATTATAAAAACATTTTTCTCCTATATATGTCACACTGTCAGGTATTTCTATACTTGTTAAATTAGTACAACCACGAAATGCTCTTTTTCCTATTGTTGTTACTGTATTAGGAATCTTTATACTTGTAAGGCTTGTATTATATGAAAACGCATCATCTCCGATTGTAGTAACTCCTTTTGGTAATACTATTGATGATAATGGTGTGATTCCACTTTCAGTTTCTACTTTTGAAAATGCTCCTGCTTCAATTGTTTTTATTTTTCCTTCATATTCACTTAAATCAAGATTTCCATTATTATCTACTAAATAAAGATTCATTGCTGATGATCTTAAAACTCCATCATCTGTAATCTCATATGGATTTATTGAAAATCCTAGCTCTACTGCAATTGGTATTACATTTTTATCTTGACTAACATAATAAATTTTTCCTTTTATTATTTCAAACTTTTTCTCATCACCTTTTTTTATTGAACTGCATATTTCTGTTATTCCACTTCCAACTTCATTTCCTTCATATCTAATCGTCTTATCATTTGCATATAATGTATCTAAATCATATTCATCTTCCATTCTTTTTTCACTTAAATATAATTCATATTCTTCTTTTATATCTGCTAAATATGATTTAGTTTTTGCTTTAGAAGCATTTGTTGTTATTCCACTATTCCCTGTGAGCATTGATATTGTTACTCCTGCTAATATTAACATTATTATTATTGTTACTGCTAACGCAATTAGTGTAACTCCATTTTTATTCTTTAGTTTTTTCATATGTTCTCCAATCTTACTATCTATATTTTCTATATATTATTTTACTATAACAATAATAAATTTTCAAGATTTCAATAAAATTATAATATCATTCTTTTAATAAATCAAATAATACCATAATTTACTATTTATTATTTGGTTTTATATAATATAATATTTTATATACACATGAAAAAGGAGAATTTATTATGAGCAAATTATTTACAATGTATCAAAATTTAAAATCTGAAAACTCATCAGATTTATATTTATTTAAATCTGGTATGTTTTATATTTTTTTGGATGATGATGCAAGAAAAATAAATGAACTATTAGGTTTAAAATTAACAAATCTTAATTCTTCAGTACAGAAATGTGGTTTTCCGCAAAATTCTCTTAATAAATATTTAAAGTTATTAAATTATTTACCCTATTCAATAAAAATAATTGATGGTTCATCTATGACAAAATACAATGTCTCTGAATATATTTTAGATCAAAATTGTTTTAATATTTTATCTAAATTATCTTCTGTTGATATAAATTCTTTGTCTGTAAAAGAGGCTTTTGATTTTATTTCAAATTTAAAGTCAGAATCTCAAAATATTTTAAGCAAAACAACACAAAAAGATATAGTTTAAACTATATCTTTTTGTACATTTTAATGTTTCTTTCGTTCTCTACCAGATTTACACTAAAATTTTATTCATTTTTACCAATTTATAGGAAGGAATAGACTTCTTTAATATCTAATACTTTATTGGCAAAGATCCTTAAACCTTATACATCAAAAATGATATTAGAGTGGCTCGAAAACCATAATTGCTATTGGCATTACCAGAATTATTGTCCCAGCGGTTACCTGCGGGATTGTTGTTGTTGTTGTTACCACCTCGCAGAACCACCGTCTCAGACATAGAATATAGAGCTTACAGTCTATCCCTAATTTATAATATTTTTCCTTAATAATTCATCTTGTAGAAATATATTTTTTTGTTTTAAATTATATGTATTTGCTATTTCAAAATACCCTAAATGTCCAGTTAAATATTGTCTCGCATCTTTAGATGATATATTTCCCTCTTTGATTTCTTTTAATAAATTTTTTACTTTTTTCTTAAACTTATTTTTTCCTTTATTTCTAACCTTTAATCTATATTCATTTATCTTATATCCGCAAAAATTAACTCCTTGTTTTGCTTTAAATATGTTAGTTTTATCATTTAATTCTAATTCTAACTTTTTTTGTAAAAACTCTTTTATTTCATTCAGATATTCTTTTGCTTCATTTTTATTTCTAGCTAATATAACTATATCATCCATATATCTATAATAATTTTTAATTTTTAGTTTTCTTGTTGCATACTGGTCAAGCTCATTTAAGTAAATATTTGCGAATGTTTGAGAAGTATAGTTTCCTATTTCAATTCCTTTTTGTCTTTCTTGTGCTGATAATATTTGTCTAATCAACCATAATAACTTTTCATCTTTTATTCTTTTCTTCAATATTTTATATAATATTTTTTTATCAATACTATTAAAAAATTTTCTTACATCCATTTTTAAAATATAATATTCTCTATATGATTTTTTCATTTTTTGCATTGCTTTTTGTAAATCTAAAGTAGCTTGATGCATTCCGTTTTCCTTTTATACATGCATATGTTGTATTTATAAAACTTGGTACATAATATGGAATTAAAAAGTTATCAACTACCCATCTATGTACAATTCTATCTATATATGGAGCTTTCTCTATAATTCTTTCTTTGGGCTCATATACTTTAAATGCTGAATATTTGCCATGAATATATGTCCCAGTTTTTAATTTTTCATATAAATATTCAATATATTCTTCTTCTTTCAATGAAAATAATATAACTTCTCTTCTTAACCCTTTTCCACTTTTTGACCTTTTATGCGAATTCATTAATTTTTCATATGTCAATGCCTTGTCATATTGATTCCTTATCCATTTTGCCATTTTCCCACAAACCTTTTATATCTTTTCAATATCTTTCACTATTATTATCATGTTATCTTTTATTTTCCTTAAGTATCCATTAATTATTACGTTATCCATAACACTATACTTTCTATAAATATCATCTGCTAATCTATTTTTTCCAATAATTTCTATATTTTTCTTACATTTTTCAACTTCAAGCTTTAATATTATTAATGCATAGATATTTCCCCTATCAACTAACTTATACACAATATTCTTAATTGTTCCACTAATTATTACACTATTCATTAATTACCTTTTCTAATATTAGGATTTGCTTTTAGCAATCCTCCTATAATTCTTCCTAATTCAGCTAATTTATTTATTGCTGTTTCATAATTTTTTGATGATATTGATTTTTCATCATTTAATATTCTTATCATTGACCTATTATAACTAATTAATGCATCTATTTTATTTAAATATGTATAAGCATCTTTTCTATCTTTATTTATAAAATGCGCATACTCTAACATTTGTAATGCAGAAGTTTTTATTTCTGAACCTATATTAAATTTTTCTATCCTTGGTATTTTTATTAAAATCTGAAAAACATATTTTACATATTCTTCTGTTTTGGGTATTAATATTAATGTTCCAGATGTTCTATATTTATCTAATGTATTATTTATTGTCATATCAAATTTCTATTTCCTTAATTTTATATAATTTTATTTTGACACTTTTCGTCTAATTTTCTCCTCTTTATAATGCTGTAACAGTAGACAGAGCTACTTTAAAA
>UMJU01072202.1_pt1 | contig 45024 bp, 41 predicted proteins | sample 1966161 | NCBI WGS metagenome assembly UMJU01 (sample SAMEA4836156, study PRJEB28245) | human gut metagenome | biome: gut microbiome; material: fecal sample | place: Denmark | collected 2008 | reverse complement strand
CCCCTGCCGGTGACACATGCTTAAAGGAAGTTGCTGCCGGAAGTCCGGTTGCTTTTTTTAATTCCGATACCAGCTGCCATCCGTTAAATGCATCCAGAAAGTTGATATATCCCGGACGGCCCATCAGAACTTTGATCGGGAGATCACTTCCGTCTTTCATATAGATACGTGACGGCTTCTGATTCGGGTTACATCCATATTTGAGTTCTAATTCATTCATGATTCCTGCTCCTTCTTCACCTTTGTATACTATTTATTCTTATTGATGATCTTGCTTTCGTATGTTCCTGTCTCAATATCAATATATCTTACAAACAGAGATACTTTATTATCTGCATTCAGACTGTTCCAGAGTGTGTCTGCAAATGTGTCCATATCATCCGGAATTGCAACAAGCTTTGGTTCTCCTTCAAAACTCGGAAGCGGATTTCCATCACACTTGTATGTGTGGATAAAATGTCCTTCTCCGGCTACCGGATTCTCATATGCAAAGGTGTAACGGTTGCATGCATCCGGATTTCCGTTATTGCTCTTCAAAATGGACATTGCATAGTTATATTTTCCGTTCTCAATGTGCATGATACCGGAAATACGTGGTGTGTAGTTTGGTCCATCCGGTTCAAATTCACGGCTTCTAAGGGACTGTTCAAACGTCATCTGTCTGTCCATACCTTCATAAATTGTATCAGTCTGATCTCCGTTTGTAACGATCGTCTTATTGCCGAGTACACGCACCGGTGCGTAGATAATTAAGCTTGGGTCTGTCAGCTTTGACTCGTCAAATGCCTGTGTGCGGATTCCTTCTCCCTCTTCTACAAAGACACGATTACGGCTGTTCTCACTTCTTCCCATGATAAAATAAGCTGTTACCGCTTTGCTTCCGTCGGCAGACTTTCCGATGATGATCCCTCTTCCGGGATAAGAATTGCTCTGCAGTTCTTTTTCAATAGATAACATTTCCATGCTTCAATCTCCTTTTATAACTTGTACTTATGTTTGCACATTCATTTATCACTATTTATTATAACTCATAATACCACTATATTTCCAGTCTTTCTGCAAAATTTTTTCAACTTCTTTTAAAACATCATTTTCAAGACCACTGTTCCATGGTAAAATGTTAGTAAAATAACAATTCAAATTTGGGGATTATTTACAAAAGAGAGGTTTTACTTCATGAGTAGAAACAGAAAAATGGATTTTGCAGCCGGGATACAGGATGGCATTCCCATCTGTCTCGGTTATATTGCGGTATCATTTACCTTTGGTATCATGGCAAAAAATGCAGGACTTTCCACTTGGGAAGCTGTTCTGATTTCCCTTACAAACCTGACCAGCGCCGGGCAATTTGCTGGTCTTTCACTGATTACGGCATCCGCATCCTATTTTGAAATGGCATTCACCCAGCTCATCATCAATCTCAGATATTCGCTGATGTCCTGTGCCCTTTCACAGAAAATTGATAACCACTATCCTTTTTTCCACCGTTTTCTTATCGCATACAGTGTAACGGATGAAGTCTTCGGCGTATCCGTATCCCGCCCCGGAAGGATTACTCCATGGTATTCTTACGGTGTGATGGCACTTGCCGCACCTGGCTGGACACTTGGCACTTTCCTCGGAGTAGTATCAGGAAATATCCTGCCTGACCGGATCGTCAGCGCACTGAGCGTTGCATTATATGGAATGTTTATCGCAATCATTATTCCTCCGGCACGTGATAACAGGATCATTGGAACCATTGTCTTGATTTCCATGGCAGCAAGCTTCCTTTTCACAAAGGCTCCTATGCTATGCCAGATTTCTTCTGGCTTCCGAATCATTATCCTTACGATTCTGATTGCCGGAATTGCAGCGTATTTCTTCCCTGTAAAAGAAGAAACAAATCCAGAAGATAAGGAGGATTCTTCCGTTGAAGCATAATCTATATATGTATATCTTTGTCATGGCAGCCGTCACCTATCTGATCCGTATGCTGCCACTGACGCTGATCAGGAAAGAGATCAAAAATACTTTTATAAAATCTTTTTTATATTATGTACCTTATGTAACTCTGGCTGTTATGACCTTTCCGGCCATTCTGACAGCCACCGCCAATATCTGGTCTGCCGCCATTGGTTTTGCAATCGCACTGATCCTTGCATGGAACAGAAAAAGTCTGATCTGTGTTTCCCTGTTTTCATGTGCCGGCGTATTTCTGGTTGAATTATTAACCGGACTGTAGACTGTAAGAGAGATGATCTGAATAAAGGAGGCTTTCTTATGTGGACCAAAAGTTTTTCACGTTATACCCACATTTTGCTGGTCAGTGCTGCTGTTATCATTGGCGCCCAGATCAGCATCTCACTTTTTGAAAGCGATTTTCGTGTTTCCATCGGAATTTTTGGCATTTTCATGTCTCTGATCCTTTTTGGAAAATATCCGATTCTTCCGGTCACGGTGATAAGTGCCCTCTGTGTTTTCTTTTCCCGTACACTGATGCACTGGCTTCGCTTTGGCAGTTGGAATCCACAGAACTATTTTCCGGAAATGTTTTTCTATCTGGTCTACGGAATCCTTTTTTTTCTCTACTGCCGTAAAAATGACTATGAACTTTCGATGTATTCTCTGCCCTGGATGTTTCTTTTTGACTATCTGGCAAATATAACAGAACTGCTGACCCGTATGGATATGGACGCTTTTTCTTTTCAGTCCCAGGCAGGTGTCCTTCTGGTTGCGCTTCTGCGTACTGCACTTGCGGGTCTTTTCCTGTTCTGTCTCAGCCATTACAAGTTCAGTCTCCTGAGTGCTGAACATGCACGGAGATACCAGAACCTTCTTCTTTTGATTTCTGAGCTTAACGGCGAAGTTGTTCTGATGCAGAAAGGTACACGTATGATAGAGGACACCATGAGCACCGCATACCGGCTTTACCACGATATGAGTGAACGGAATATAGACGAATCCCTCACCCGCACCGCACTTCAGATTGCACGTGATGTCCACGAGATCAAAAAAGACTACAATCTGATTGTAAGAGGACTTTCCTCTTCAATGGAATTAAATTCTGAAAATGACGGAATGAGCCTGGATGATATCCTCACCATTCTGAAAAGCAGCCTGGATGCATCCCTTCCAAAAGGGAAACGACTTTTTTTTAATATACAACTGGAGGAAAATCTATATACACAGAACCATTATCTTCTGCTCTCAATCTTCCGCAATCTTTTCAACAATGCGATTGAAGCAGCAGACGGAAATCCGGTCGAGCTTTCTGTCCGTCAATCCTCCACGGATTCTTCTTATGTTATTGAAGTTGAAGATCATGGACCCGGAATTGATCCGGAGGATATGGAACAAATTTTTGAACCGGGTTTTTCCACAAAGATCAATTACGAAACCGGCGAGGTCAATCGGGGACTTGGACTTAGCCTGGTAAAGGATTTTATCGAACTCCGCCTGGGCGGAACCATCCGGGTAACTTCCGTTCCCGGAAAAACAGTTTTCACACTTACTATACCAAAAGAGAAATGGAGCGGTTTATAAATGAAATTCTATCTCATTGATGATGATAAAAATGTACTGCATATATTAAAACGTATTATACGGGACCGTGGACTTGGAGAGATTGCCGGGACTGCCGAAAACGGTGTGGATGCACTCACGGATCTTCCTCTTATAAATCCAGACATCGTAATTGTTGATCTTCTGATGCCCGAAATAGACGGAATCACTTTCGTAAAACGTGCCCGCTCTTATGCACCGGATCTTACTTTTATTATGCTTTCCCAGGTTGCATCCAAAGATATGATCGCAGATGCCTATTCTGCGGGCATCGAATTTTATATTCATAAGCCGATCAACAGTATCGAAGTAGAATCCATACTCCGGAAGGTCAGTGAATCCCTGACTGCCCGCCGGACATTGCAGCAGGTGCAGACGATTTTCCAGACCCAGCAGAATTTTGTACAGCCACAGGGATTTATAAATGATACGGCTGAAAAACCTTATATTATCCGGTTAAAAGGAATTCTCCAAAAGCTTGGCATCACCGGTGAACGTGGCAGCAAAGATATCATTTCCCTTGTCGATTATCTGATCCAGCATAACCAGAAAGTTGACAATGTCACTTTAAGCGAACTTTGCAGTCGGTTCAGTGACAATCCAAAATCCATGGAACAAAGGATCCGTCGGACAGCCAACATGGGAATGGTCAACCTTGCCAACCTTGGTCTTGAAGATTACGCCAATGACACGTTTACAACCTACTCCAACTCCCTGTATAACTTTGAACAGGTTCGAAGGGAAATGGATTTCATCCGTGGAAAAAGTGTACGGCACGGCAATGTGAAAATTAAAAATTTCCTGAATGCACTGATTCAGGAATGCACCGAGAGAGCCTGATTTTCAGGTTCTCTCCTGCTTCTTATTTCATCTCTTTATATATTTTCTCTATAATTCATTATCACTTATAGTTATCGTCATTATATACAATAAATCTATCCTGTATTTGTAGTTTTTTCCAAAAATAAATTTCATTTTGATACTTTTTGTATTTTTTTGTAACTTCCATTTTATTATGTTATCACGATAACTGATGCGAATAAATATAAATATTAAGGAGGATGTCATATGTTAACAATCGTAAAAGGTATTGGTTTACTGCTTCTCACTTTAGCCTGTTTCTCTGTATTCAGCCTGAAGTTTCCAAAAGGATCAGAAGCAATGTCCGGAATGGCTAATGCAGCCGTTGCTTCGTTCCTGGTAGAAGCTGTTCATCATTACATCACAGGTGATTTATTAGGAATTGCATTTTTCTCAGAACTCGGAACCATATCCGGCAGCTTCGGGGGAATCGCTGCAGCTACTTTAGTTCCGATCAGTATGGGATGTAATCCGGTACTTGCAGTCGTTGCAGGTGTCGCAGTCGGAGGATACGGAATCCTTCCTGGTTTTGTAGCAGGTTATATTGTAGGTTTTGTAGCTCCGTTCCTGGAAAAGAAACTTCCAGAAGGTCTGAATCTGATCGTTGGTGCTCTTGCAATCGCACCGCTTGCAAGAATTATTGCCATCGCAGTTGATCCGGTCGTTAATTCAACACTGCTCAACATCGGACGTATGATTTCTGCAGCTGCTGAACAGTCTCCACTTATCATGGGATTCCTGCTCGGTGGTATTATGAAGATGATCTGCACCTCACCACTTAGTTCTATGGCTCTGACTGCTATGCTCGGACTTGATGGACTTGCAATGGGTATTGCAGCAATTGCATGTGTTGGTGGTTCTTTCACAAACGGTATCATTTTCGACCGTTTAAAACTTGGCGAGCGCAGTAATGTTATCGCGGTAATGCTTGAACCTCTTACACAGGCCGATATTATTACACAGAATCCGATTCCGATTTACGGATCAAACTTCTTTGGCGGCGGACTTGCCGGACTCGCAGCAGCTATGCTCGGTATTATCAATAACGCCCCTGGAACAGCATCTCCGATTCCTGGACTTTTAGCTCCATTCGGATTTAACCCACCACTTAAGGTTGTAGCTGCAATCGTACTTGCTGCGATCGGCGGATCTTTAGCTGGATTTGTTGGTTCTATCGTGTTTAAAGGTTTTGCAAAAACACCTGCAGATATCAAAGCATCTGAAAAAGCTACTGAAACAATTGTTCCGGAAGTTGCTATCGCTGCTGAATAATCAAAATGACTATTTCAAACTGCTTGTTTATATAGCCCTTAAAGAAGAAAAAGACTCGAAAACTTTTGTTTCCGGGTCTTTTTCAATTTACGGGAAATTATATTTCTCTCTCCAGTGTTTCTTCTATATCTGCATTGATTCCTCTGTGTTCAACCGAAGTTGAAAATACGATCAGTGTCTTTGTTCTTCCAAATCGCTGCAATTCTCCAATAAATTTATCCAGCTCTGTTGTGCTGGGAAACAGTACTTCCAACACCATAGAATATTCTCCGGTCACACAGTTGCATTCGATCACATTTGAACACTTTCTCACAAACGGATAAAACATATTTTTTTCCTCCGGCGAAACCTCCAGATTGATCAGTGCCTTGATATGATATCCAAGTGCTTCCGGATTCACCTGTGCCTGATAACCGAGAATATATCCTTCTTTTTCCATCTTTTCAATCCGCGCTGATACAGCCGGTGTAGACAGATACACCTTCTCTGCAATCTCTTTCAATGGACATTTGGCATTTCTCTGTAAAATATTCAAAATTGTACGATCCACTGCATCCAGTTCATGATTTTTCATCTGCACTACCTCTTTCTGACATCCCATTTATACTTTTGACCCCTTTGATACCAGATTGCTACGTGCTTTGCACTCCTGCAAGTCAAAAAAAAGATACTCTCTGCGTTCTTCTCCGCAGTAAAGTACCTCTTTGTACAAATATTTTCACTCTTTAAATATGTTAAAAATAATAGCATTCCTTTTTCTTCCTGTCAATAAAAAGACATTTATTTTTTCCTATTTTTCCTATTTTGATTTGACATTTGTCCTACCACGTGATATTCTGAAATTGTGTTTTAGATAAGATTTAGATTTCACATATTTTTGTAAATCATTAACATCTGTCTGATGACTTACAAAAATATGTGATTTTTATTTTTATCGGCATCATCAATTTTTTAGGAGGTACTACTAATGAACAAGGGTACAGTTAAGTGGTTCAACGCACAGAAAGGCTACGGATTCATCACAAACGAAAGCACCGGAGAAGATGTATTCGTACATTTTTCAGGAATCGCGGGAGAAGGATACAAATCTCTTGAAGAAGGACAGAACGTTACTTTCGATATCACAGAAGGAAACCGCGGACTTCAGGCTGTTAATGTAACAGTTGCGTAATCGCTGCAAAAGATGCTAGAGTAAAAAACCCGGCTTGTGTATTACTCCACAGCCGGGTTTTCTATGTTATAAATATGCTTTGCCGGAATTACCCAAGCAGTTCTCTATATATTCGCATTACATTCTTACAGAAGATTTTCTCAATCTCGCTCTCTGTAAATCCATTCTTTTTAAATACATCTTCCAGCTTTGTCATATCTACAGGGGATGCGATCTCCAGTTCTCCATTCATACCATCAAAGTCCGAACCAAGTCCTAAAGCCTCTATTCCCGCCATATCACGGATATATTTTGCATGTGCCACAATATCCTCCGCTCTGCTCACAACCGTCTCTCCGTCTTTCCAGTCGCGCAGGAAATATGCATAATAATTCAGCCCGATCACACCGCCTCTTTCCCCGATCGCTTTCAGAAGTTCATCATTCAGGTTTCTCGGATGACTGCACAAATGTCTCGCGTTGGAATGGCTCGCTACAAAAGGCTTCTTTGTGAACTTTAATACATCCCGGATTCCTGCATCGTTTAAATGTGCCACATCGATGATCATTCCCAGGTTCTCCATCTCTTCCAGAAACTCAATTCCACGCGCTGTAAGCCCATATCCGGCTTCTGAAAAGACTTTTCCGGCAAATTCTCCGCCAGTCGCTTTTGCCGGATATCCAAGCTGATTCGGATAGTTCCAGGTCAGAGTCATCATCCTTGCCCCCATCCGGTAAAAGTCTCTTAAAAGGGCAGGATCGCCCTCGCAGATTTCTCCTTCTTCCAATGTCAGCAACGCTGACATCCTTCCATTCTTCCGGTTTTCTTCAATCTCGTCATACTTTGTGACCGGCCGGATCCAGTCTTTATTTTTCTCCATTTCCCGATAAAATACATCCGCCATTTTCATTGCATAACGGAATGGACTCCCTGCAAGCATCGGATCCTCCAGATCCAGAAAAATGGCAAAATTTTGAATCAGATAATCCCCCTTTTTCATCCGTTCAAGATCCACATTTAAATTATTTTTCCGAAGTGAAATCTCTTTTCCCTGTTCCCTTCCTCTCTGAATCGCTAAAATTGTATCACAATGCATATCTGCTACTTTCATTTTCTATTCCCCCATCTTTTTCTTTCTTATAATATCTACCGTATGTGATCCCGCACCAACCAGTTCCGGGCGTTCACACGTAGTCAGATGATAGTCAATAAACGTCTGGAAAGTCTTTTCATCCATCGTATTTAACACCTGACGCATATAATCGGATGGTCCATCCGCCGAAATAATCTGGATCCGTTCCATTCCTGCTGCTTCATTGTAGCTGTCAATATCCTCCAGACGCACATAATCATACAAATCTTCCGGTGAAGGACATACCCGGTAATTCGCATCCAGTTTGCCATTTTCCAGGCATTCCTGTATATGGTTCTCCCGGAATCCATACACCAGAACACTGTACTCATTCATTGTATAAGCCACCAGGATCGTGCCCTCATCTTTCAGAACACGCTTCGCCTCCATCAGCGCCTTTACCTTATCTTCCTTTGTATAAAGGTGATACATCGGTCCAAACAGGATGAGCAGGTCAAATTCCTTATCCGGAAAACGTGACAGCTTCAGCGCATTTCCCTGATATGCTTTCACAGAGCTGTTCTTCTTTTTCAGAATTCCCAGATTGTATTTCACCAGCTCTACCGCCGTCACATCGTACCCTTCTTCGGCAAGCGCAACACTGTAGCGCCCGGTTCCGGCTCCTACATCCAGAATCTTTACCTGTCCATGCTCCCGCTTAGGAAGATATTTGTGAATGTACTTCATTGAGGTGATAAATTCTACCTGTCCGTGGCGGCTCTTAAGCCGCTTCTCTTCGTTAAATTTGTTATAATATTTTTCAAGCTCTGTCATCATAAATCAATTGTATCCTTTATTTTTATTCTAGCGTTGCCGCTCTCCGGAATAAAATAATTCCGATCACGAACAAGACAGCGATCATCCCCACACCAATATTGATATTGCCGGTAAGCTGCGAGATCAGGCTCACGATCGTTGTTCCCATAAAGGACGCGCCTTTTCCGCAAATATCCATTAAGCCGAAAAATTCACCTGACTGGTTCGCCGGTATAATTTTCGTAAAGTAAGATCTTGAAAGCGCCTGCACACCTCCCTGGAACATGCCTACCCAGACAGCAAGAACCCAGAACTGCCACTGGTAATGCAGAAAAATCGCAAAAATTGCCACTCCAAGGTATGCCACGATACATACTGTGATCAGCTTTTCTGCAGAATATTTCTTCGCAAGTCTTCCGAAAATAATCGCAAATGGGAAAGCTACAATCTGCGTAAGCAACAATGCAAGAAGAAGTCCTGTACTGCTAAGTCCAAGTGCTGATCCATATGCAGTTGCCATATCAATAATCGTATAAACCCCGTCAATATAAAAGAAAAACGCCAGAAGAAACAGAAAAACCTTCTTCTCCTTCTTTACATTTTTCAGAGTAATGCCGATTCTTTTGAAGCTTTCTGAAAAAGCATGCTGCTTCTTTTCTACATAATACTTCTGGTGATAAGTTTTCAGAAGTGGTAATGTCATAATTACCCACCATACCGTGATGATCACAAAGGAAACCATCATTGCTATCTCCATTGTAATCCCAATCTTCCCTGCATTTAACACAACCAGAAGACAGATTACAAACGGTACACAGCTTCCGATATATCCCCACGCATAGCCCTGGGAAGAGACTTCATCCATCCGGTCTTCCAATGTCACATCGACAAGCATGGAATCATAAAATACCAGCGTCACGGAATATCCGACCTTTGCAATGACAAAAACTACCAGAAAGGCCAGCCAGTACTTTGCAAATCCCAGTGCGACTGAAGCAATTGCCCCGATTCCAAGTGCAATTGTAAAAACTGGTTTTTTATAGCCTTTTGTATCTGCAACGGTTCCAAATACCGGTCCTGCAAGTGCTGTAAGTAAGGTTGCAATGGATACTGCATATCCCCAGTATGCCAGATACTGTACATCCGAAAGTCCCTGCTTTCCTGCGATATAGTTGAAATAAATCGGTAAAATGGTTGCTGCCAGAAGTGTGAATGCAGAATTTCCGACATCATAAAGTATCCAGTTTTTCTCCTGTTTTGTCAATTTTATTTTCATTTAACGTATCCTCCTTGCCAGGAAACTGAGAACCAAATGTATAGGCATATACAGAATCTAATGTGGCGTTTCCTTCCAGAAACGGTTTGTATTCGCAGATCAGTTTGTCTGCCAGTGGAACTGCTTTTTCATAAAGATGAAGCAGTTTTCTTATCTGTTCCCTGCAGGATTCATTCTCATGATACTTGATAATAAACCCATGAAAATCATAATAAAGCCCTGCCACTTTAAGTGCTGCATAAAGTGCCATCCGCTTTATTTTAGATGGACAGACAAGAATCCTGTCATAAAATACCATTCCATTCAGTGCTTTTTTGACTTCCTTTGCTGTAATTCCGCGATAAAAATCTTTTATAATTATCGCATTTTTCATAGAAGGAACAATATGTCCGGTCAGTCTCCTGCTCACTGGATTTTCTCCGTTCATAATCATCAGCTTACGATCCAGCTCGCCCTCCACTGCAATATGTGCAAGACCAGTCTCTTTTACTGCCTGTTCCACGTAACCATGGCAGGTCTCATCCAGCGCAAAATGGCAGAGCACTCCATATACATAAGCCAGATGCTTTTCATACTGGTCGTGTGTATGTAAAACCTTCGCTGCATGAACGAAGAACTTTCCCCCGCTCTCGCTATGCATACGGCTTCCCAACTGATTGACCTTGTTCTTGCCAAGCGGTCTGTAATAAAAAAGAATATCCGGTCCATGAAGTCCAATATTAAAAAGCTCCGGATATTTATCAATAACTTTTCTCTCATATCCGCTTAATCTGCCCCTGATCTGCTGTCCAAAAATGTAATGTGCATAAGTTGACGGCATATTATCCCATCCTTTCTTTTCTAAAACACGTTTTATTATAGACGTTGCGCTTTGCAGGCTCTATCTTACTTCTGTAAAGCTTATATAACGGCTTTGTAAAAAAGAATGTGCCTTGGCACATTCTCGCGCCGAGCGCAGTCGCTTGCGACATTCTTCATCTTCGTGCGAGTGCGCATCTCCGGCACGTAGTGCCTTTTATTTCATAGGAAGTTCCTTCGGAATTTCCTATAAAATAAAAAGTAATGACTAAAATGATACGTTCTAAATAAATAGTAACACAAAAAGGCCTTTCAGGATAGTCCCGAAAGGTCTTCTGCACGACACTTTTAAAATACTTTCATCGTCCACTTGCTCATATCCCACACCTCATTTACCACATCCTGATAGAATTCCGGCTCATGGCAAATCAGAAGAATACTTCCTTTGTATTCCTGAAGCGCTTTTTTCAGAGAATCCTTTGCATCCACGTCTAGATGATTGGTCGGCTCATCCAGGATCAGCAGATTCGTGTCCTTGTTGACCAGCTTACAGAGTCTTACCTTTGCCTGTTCACCACCACTCAGTACCCTTACCTGGCTCTCAATATGCTTCGTAGTGAGTCCGCATTTTGCAAGGGCAGAACGCACCTCATACTGGGTAAATGACGGAAATTCCTGCCACAGCTCTTCAATACAGGTTGTCTTGTTTTCTCCTTTAACTTCCTGTTCAAAATAGCCGATCTGAAGATTTTCCCCAAGCTCACACTCGCCGGAAATTGCCGGGATCAGACCAAGTACACTCTTCAAAAATGTAGTCTTTCCGATACCATTTGTTCCGACAATCGCAATCTTATGTCCTCTTTCCATCTGGAAATTCAGCGGCTTGGAAAGTGGTTCATCATAACCGATTACAAGATCCTTTGTTTCGAATAACATTTTCCCCGGAGTCCGTCCGTAACGGAACTTAAATTCCGGTTTCGGCTTTTCCGCTGCCAGCTCAATTACATCCATTTTATCCAGCTTCTTCTGTCTGGACATCGCCATATTTCTTGTAGAAACACGGGCTTTATTTCTTGCCACAAAATCCTTCAGTTCACTGATTTCCTGCTGCTGTCTGCGGTATGCTGCCTCAAGCTGTGCTTTCTTAACTGCATAGACCTCCTGGAAATGATCATAGTCTCCCACATAACGATTCAGTTCCTGGTTCTCCATATGATAGATGATATTTACCACTTCATTCAGGAACGGAATATCATGGGAAATCAGAATGAATGCATTCTCATAATCCTGCAGATACCGCTTCAACCACGTAATATGCTCTTCATCCAGATAGTTTGTCGGTTCATCCAGAAGCAGGATGTCCGGCTTCTCAAGCAGAAGCTTTGCCAGAAGAACCTTCGTTCTCTGACCTCCGCTTAGATCTGTAACATCACGGTCAAGTCCCAGATCCAGAAGTCCCAGTGCCCTTGCCACTTCCTCTACCTTTGCATCAATCGTGTAAAAATCATGCAGTGTCAACTCATCCTGGATCGTTCCAAGCTCTTCCATCAGAAGATTCATCTCATCCTCGTCTACTTCACCGAGTTTCTCACAGATCTCGTTCATTCGCTGCTCCTTCTGCAAAAGCGGATCAAACGCACTTTTCAGTGCGTCCTGGATCGTCATACCGCTCTGAAGGACTGCATGCTGGTCCAGATAGCCTGCTCGTACATTCTTCGCCCATTCCACCTTTCCCTCGTCCGGCGTAAGTCTCCCGGTAACGATACTCATAAAGGTAGATTTACCCTCTCCGTTTGCTCCTACAAGACCGATGTGCTCCCCTTTTAAAAGACGGAACGATACATCATCAAAAATGGCACGGTCACCAAAACCGTGTGTCAGATGTTCTACATTTAATATACTCATATTTTATTATTCTCCCTGATTCATTTCTTTACACATTGTCTTTTATTATATGCGGAAACCGGAGGGCTTTCAATATAAACAGACAAAAAACCCCAGAAACACAAGGTTTCTGAGGTTTGTATTTTTGAAAATGAACTCGAAAAAACTTCGTCTTTCCCGCAGCCACATTGCTCCAAATTAACGTTTAGAGAACTGTGGTGCTCTACGAGCTGCTTTGAGACCGTATTTCTTACGTTCTTTCATACGTGGGTCACGTGTAAGGTATCCGGCTTTCTTAAGTACCGGTCTGTAATCAGAATCTGCTTCAAGAAGTGCTCTTGCGATTCCGTGACGGATTGCTCCTGCCTGTCCTGTGTATCCACCACCACGTACGTTAACGAGAACGTCAAATTTATCAACTGTTTCAGTTGCAACTAATGGCTGACGAACTACAACTTTAAGAGTTTCAAGTCCTAAATATTCGTCGATATCTCTTTTATTGATTGTGATCTTACCTGTACCTGGTACAAGGTATACTCTTGCGATAGATTTTTTTCTTCTTCCTGTTCCGTAGAATTTAGCTGTTGCCACTTTTATTTCCTCCTTTCAAACCTCTGACTAAAATGTTAAAACTTCTGGTTTCTGTGCCTGATGAGCATGTTCTGCTCCAGCATATACGTGAAGTTTCTTGATCATTGTTCTTCCCAAAGGTCCTTTTGGAAGCATACCTTTAACAGCAAGTTCGATAACCTGTTCCGGTTTCTTTGCCATCATTTCTCTTAATGTAGTTTCTTTCATTCCTCCTACATAATCTGAGTGATGATAGTATACTTTCTGATCTAATTTCTTTCCTGTAACTTTGATCTTTTCAGCGTTGATAACAATTACGTTGTCACCTGTATCAATGTGCGGTGTAAATTCCGGTTTATTTTTTCCTCTTAAAACTTTAGCGACTTCTGCTGCAAGACGTCCAAGTGTCTGTCCTTCAGCGTCAACTACATACCATTTTCTTTCAATCTTATCTGGATTAGCCATGTAAGTTTTCATTGGTTGACCTCCTATGAATTTCAGTTTACTAATTATTTTCATTGTAGATTCTATAGAAAACAAGTTCACTCCGGGGCTTTGGTGCAAACTGTTTCTTCTCACGTCATACTTGCATATTATATTATACCAGCAGGCTTTTGTCAACTGTTTCTTGCTGATTTTCATCACTTTTTTGTGGGAATTTTCTACAGTATTTCTTTCAGATTGTCCACAGTTTCTTCTGCCTTCACCAGTGTAATACTGCCATTATCCAGGCATTCAACAAACTTATATACCAGGTCAGGATCAAACTGTCTGCCTGCATCCTGAAGAAGCTTCTCCCGTGCCACTTCAATAGGAAATGCTTTTTTATAACATCGTTTGGATGTCATGGCATCAAAAGAATCTGCCACGCACAAAATCCGCGCAGTCAGTGGAATATCTTCTCCTGCGATCCGGCGTGGATATCCTTTTCCATCATACCGCTCATGATGACCGATGACTGCCGGAATTACATAATCCAGCGATGGAAGGTGACGGATAATATCGATCGATGCCTCTACATGCCCTTTGATGATCTCATATTCTTCATCTGTCAGTTTTCCCTCTTTATTGAGTATATACTCCGGAATACCGATTTTACCGACATCATGCAGAAGTGCTGCCTGCCGGATAATCTCTATCATATCTTCGTTCATTCCAAGGGTCGTCGCCAGTGACGTTGCATAATAAGCTACGTTGTTGGAATGGCTGAACGTATAGTGATCCTTCGCATCAATTGCCGCCGTCAGCGCATAAATCGTAGACTCATACTCCTGATAAATATGGGTATGATTCCTTGTATTGTTCCCCTCACTGTTGTTCCGGAACATCATATCAAAGACCTGGATCCCATTTTTTCCATTATGTTTCACATGATAAACTGCCAGATCTACATTTTCCATCAGCTCTTTCACGTTCCTTGCCGCATAAGGAGCCGCACTGATACCGGCACTCACAGTTACCGCTTTCAGCTTCATATCCGTTCTGCGGTTATTCATAACATAAATCTGTTTTGCAATAGATTCCACCATATTTCTGGCGGAAAAAAGATCATATCCCGGTAAAAGAACCGCAAATTCCTTTCCTCCATAGCGGGCCGTGTATCCACTTTCTCCGACACTGCTTCTGATAATATCTGCAATCCGCTGCAGACACAGATCTCCTTCTTTCACCCCATACAACTGATTATACAATTTAAAATCATCTACATTGATGATCGCAAGTGCCAGCGATGCCTCCCTGTTTTTCTCAAGCTCTTCATTCAGCACTTCATAGAAATATTTCCGGTTCAGTAATCCGGTCATCTCATCTGTTCTGGCTTCCTGGCGGGCTCTCTCGTACAATCTTGAATTCTTAATCGCAATCGATGCAACCGACGTAACAGATGAGATCAGCTGCACCTCATCATATACCAGCCGTTTTTTCACCGAAGCATCTGTGATCAGAATCACACCAACCAGGCATTCTCCATCTTTCAACCCTGCACAGTAACGGATATGCGTCTTATCCAGCCGGTGTTTTTCACTCTCCCACATCGACTTATACTCCACGGTATAACGGAAATCCCGGTAAATGATCGGCTCTTCATGTTCTTTCAGCCACTGGATCATCGGGTTTTCTTCTTCCATCGTAAATGTCAGATCATTCAGTGGCTGATCACTTGCCACTCCCCGATATGGCTGTCCCGGTGCATCCTGCATACAAATATAGATATTTCCAACATCCATCAGTTCTTTCATGACACTGATCGTTTTGTCCAGAATTTCATTTAAATCCAGCGTCTTCGAAATTGCAGAGCTGAACTCCCTGATTTTTTCTGTCTGATAATTTTCTTCCCTGACAAACACACTGCGTACCAGAAGCTTCCACAAAAAAGTAAACAGCGCATAAATCACCAGAAACACAATTGCAAAAGCAAGGGCATAAAGCGTTGTATTCTTATTCATCTGTATATGGAAGATTTTCTGCAGATATGGAATTACATTCAAAAATACAATAACAGAAAACAAAAATCCCACACCGTAACACAGACTGGGCGATGCCAGCATCTGCAGCCGGAACAGACGTCTGCGGATCAGTGCATAAAACAGGAAAAATACATTTACAACACCACTTAAAATATCAATCGGAAACCCACTGAAAAATGGTATTCCAAGCAACATATTCCCTGCAAACAACACCAGGACTCCTGCCATGACCGGTTCATACTGTACTTTCATATTGGGATTTGCTTTGCAGATCCGCACAAGGATAAGGAAAAGATAAATCAAAAAAATCCCAGCCGGGAAAAAGAGTACTAATATAGTAGGTTTAATCTCATACACAAAAGTAGGCAGCCCATTCTTTTCCACCACATTCGGGCATCCCAGGAATACCCCATGCCGGATATTTACCACAAAACAGATCAGCATAACAGCCAGATATATTTTCCCTGGCAGACTTTTTTTCACCCCGCCAAATGCCAGAATAAAACAATAATATGCATACGGCAGTAGTAAAATTCCAAGCAGGGAAACCTGATACCAGAATTCATAACTTGGCCACAGATGGACACGCATAAATGCCGATCCTCCAGCCCAGAAAAGCAGTCCAACCAACACTACCAGAAAGCTATTTACAATTTTATTTCGCTTCGCTGTCAGAAACATCAGCAGCATAAATCCATAGCACACCATTGCTATGATTGAAATATATCCATAGGTTCCCATAATTCCCTCTTATCTCACTTTGTTCAAACATTCCTGCACTTCCAGCAACGCCTTCAAATCATAATAAGAAGGATTCATCTGATGCAGTTTTTTTCCAGTCTGTTTTTCATAAGTTTCAAATGTTCCGCACGTAAAAATTGTAACCTGCAAAGGATCCATTCCCAATATTTTCTTCAAGTCACGGTAATCCTGATCAATATATTTAAAATATGTACTCAGTAACTCTTTTAAAATATCGGCGCTCATGGCACTGTTCAGCAAGGATTCCCGTTCCAGTTCTACATACATATGCAGATATGGGCGGTTCTTTTCATTATATTCTTTTGCCGCAACCCAGTTTGTGATCGGGAGCTTTGACAGACGAATAACATTTCGGATCCCATTTTCTGAAATCCTTGTAAATCCTGCTATGTCAATGATCCATGGTACCCTGTCCACATATTCAAAACGTGGGATCTGTGTTTCATCTTCCTTGTTTTCCAGTCCAACGCACCGGTACATATCACCACAACGATATCTCGCGAATGCACCGCCTTTCAAAATCGTAAATACGAGCTCATATTTTTCTCCCGGTCGGACTTCATCCATCAGATATGTCGGTGGAACATAAGACGGATCCTCATGATTTTTCAACATATCCTTCTCTGTGATAAATTCATAAAATGCCGTATCCGGGAAGAAATACATTCCTTTTCTCGTCCAGGTCTCTGTCCCCATTATAGATGGTTCCGTACCGGCAAACAATTCCATCGGCCGGATTCCCCAGAGTTCTTCCAGATCATCTTTATAGCACTGATTGTCCGTACCTGCTACCATGAACCCTTTCAAATGGAATAAATCCTTTGGGAGTAATTGCCGGTTCTCCTTTTTGCAGCGGTATTTTGCCTGTATCATACGGAAGATCATATGCGGTCTGCATTTCAGAAGACTTGATAGTTGGATACCGCCGCCACCGGTCATCGAAGAAAGGCTCAGACTTACCGCATAAGCCACACTTCCAAGACCAAAGAAAAATCCCAGATCTTTTTTCATCGCCATTTTAAATCCCAGCTTGTTTCGTTCGCTGAAACTCATATTCACAGCATCTTTTACTGCCGGAAGGAACTCAATATCGATTTCTTCCCCGAGTGCCAGTGGAAAAAGTCCGGTAGCATACGGAAGCGGTGCCAGCGCATACAGAAATTTGTCCGTAGATGCAACATCAAAAGAACCCTTTTTCCTGCTGGTCGATAAAATCAGACATGCTGTCACATTATTCCGGTAGGTATCCAGCATACTTCTTGTATACGGTGCAACCTTAATCGGATGTTTCCCGCCTTCCCAGGTTGTCTGAATCCAGATCACCGGATTCCCCGGAAGCATATCAGGCTGCTTGGTCAGAAGAATGTCTGCATAATCTTCATACTCCGTCAGCGGTACCATTTTGCGGAATTCATCCAGATTTCGGGGATGTTTTCCTTTCAAAATCGACTGTCCAAGTCCACAGTTACTCCACAGCTGGATCTGTTCTTCCATCAGCCGCCGCTGGATTTTCATGTAACCGTCCATCGACAGATCCAGAAATCCACAGTACTGCTGCCATATTTCATTATACTGTTGTTTTTTTAATTTTTCTTTTAAATTCATAGACTGTCCGCTCCAGATCAATCATTTTTTCTGATAGTACGCAGGCACACCCGTATACTTTTTCTGTTCGGTATCAGAAACGGTGTACTTTGCTGATATTCTTTATAGTTAAAAAATGTCCGTGGGAATGTCCACAGATCCTGAAAAATAATATACAGATAATTCCAGAAAATCATAAGTAAAAAATAAATCCCATGTTTCCATCCACCGACCATTCCCCACATGCACAAATATGCTCCTGCAAACCATAAAACACCAGGATGGCGGCACAATCCATACATACCTTCCGTATAAGCCGCACGCAGTTTATTTTCTTCACAATAGGTTTCTTCAAAGGGAAGCGCAAAAAACAACGTATAAATGAGCAGACAAAGGAAAAGGAATCCTCCTAATCCAAATCCGGTCATTGTTCCGATCTTCCGCTGGCAACTCCCCCATGCTGCATAAAGCTCTGCAATCAGTGATACTACAACGAGAATACTCCCAGCTGCAAAAAATTTTTGTAATACTGCATTCTTCATCCGAACACTGTTGATATCATAAATAAAATACAGAATAAATCCTGTACTTCCTAGTATAAACTGCCACATTTTTCTCTCCATGATTTGTGCATTATTATGCACAAATACCTTTTCACGCACTCTAAATTATAATAAAAGCTACTATAAATTGCAACCAAAAAATGTCTTCCCTTTCCCCTTTTTTCAAAAACATTACCATATCATTACATTTTTTACAAATTCCACTTTTGCTTTAAATAGTATACCATCATTTGCTTCTATCTGATACAATAGATGTATGGGATTTTTATCCAAATTTTGACTAAAAGGCAGGTACTAGAATATGTGGGCTTATGAAGGAATTTTTTATCAGATCTATCCAATTGGATTCTGTGGCGCTCCGACCGCAAATGACGGCAAAACCGTATCCCGGATTTTAAAATTAAAGGACTGGAGCAGTTATCTGGAATCCTTAGGTATCTCTTCTATATTATTAAATCCAATTTTCGAATCAGACAATCATGGTTATGATACCAGGGATTATAAAAAAATCGACTGCCGTCTCGGAACCAATGAAGATTTCGCAGAAGTATGCAAAGATCTCCATGCACACAATGTAAAAATCGTTCTTGACGGTGTGTTTAATCACGTAGGACGCGGCTTCTGGGCATTTAAGGATGTACAGGAAAAGAAATGGGACTCTCCATACAAGGACTGGTTCTGCATCAATTTTGACGGTAATTCCTGCTACAATGACGGATTCTGGTATGAGGGATGGGAAGGACATTTTGAACTGGTCAAACTGAATCTTGCCAATTCTGCTGTTGTAGATTATCTCCTGGAATGTGTAAAAGGCTGGATCGATGAATTTGACATCGACGGTCTCCGGCTTGATGTTGCATACTGCCTGGACCGCAATTTCATGAAACGTCTGCGCAGTTTCTGCCAGGAATTAAAACCTGACTTTGCCCTGATCGGAGAGGTTCTCTTCGGGGACTACAATCAGATCGTCAATGACGAAATGCTGCACAGCTGCACCAACTATGAATGCTATAAAGGTATTTATTCCAGCTTCAACAGCATGAACATGTTTGAGATTGCGCACTCTCTGAATCGTCAGTACGGACCGGAACAGTGGTGCATTTACCGCGGAAAACATCTGATGTCTTTTGTTGACAACCACGATGTAACCCGAATTGCAAGTATCCTGACCAACAAGAACCACCTGCCGCTGACTTACGGACTTCTTCTTGGTATGCCGGGTGTTCCTTGTATTTATTATGGAAGTGAATGGGGTGAGGAAGGGGTAAAAGCACCAAATAATGACTACGCCCTTCGTCCATGCTTTGAAGAACCAAAGCCAAATGAACTGACCGAAGAGATCAAAAAAATGATCCACGTCAGAACCGGAAGCAATGCACTCTGCCACGGAAGCTACCGTAATGTTGTCCTGACCAACCATCAGCTCATCTTTGAGCGTCGGACCGATGATGAACGGATGCTGGTTGCGATCAATGCATCGGACGCACCGTTTACTGCGCACAATGGAGAACTCGGAGGCACAATGACCGACCTGCTCACCGGAAATGAAATCCAGATGAGCGGACAGCTTGAGATGCCGCCGTACAGTGTGCAGTATCTGAAATAATATCTCCGGACATTTTCCAAAGCAGACCTCTTTGGTTTGCCATGAGAATGATTGATATTGCTTAACAGCACAAATGCCAGTTCCGGCTTGCTGTCGGTTCTGGCATTTTTTCAAAGAATCTCTGTTCCAGTAAATACAGTAATTTCGTTTGAGATTTCCTGTCATTTAACGGAACTTCGATTTTCTATATTCCCTCGGAGTCATTCCATAATTTTTTCGAAAAAGCCTGTAAAATTGTGTCCGATTACTAAAGCCAAGGTCCTCCATGATTTCTGCAATCGTAAGATCCGAATCCAAAAGAAGTCCCTCCGCCTTTTCCATTGTAAATTTCGTGCTATATTCATACAGAGACAACCCGGTATATTTTTCAACCGTTTTATAAAGATAATCTCCTGAATAACTAAACTTTTCCTCCAAATCCTTTCTGCGCACCTGTCCATCCTTTTCCCGGATATAACTGGTTATCTGATCAAATAATTCTCTCTCAGACGTATTTCCGAAAGCAACCGGCGTATTTGTGTAAAGCGCTCCGTCAAACAATGCAGATAACATTCCTATCATTGCTCCTGCAATCTGAAAATTTGATTTAGGCGTTCTCTTCTGCAATCCTACTGCAATTTTGTCAAAACAATCATGCACTACTTTTGTCTCTTTCATCGGAATAAAATCGATATAAGCCCGTTGTGATGCCTCTTCTTTATCCAATTCATGTAAAAAGAATTTCCTTACCATCTCATATTCCTTTGTGCGTTTCCCGGAAAAAACACTTGGAAATTGTAGTAAATTCAAAATATATTCTTGTGTAAATTCCAGAAAAATCACTCTGCAATACTCATCGAATTCCTCCAGATGGCGAATATTCATATTCATCAGACAGCAACTTCCTTTCGGATAAAGATGTCTGGTATTTTCAATGTTCTGATATAGCCTTCCATCTGCAACATACATCAACTCATAGAAATTATGTCTGTGCATACTTTTCCTTTCAAGAATTTTGTCCGATTCCTCCTTGTCCATACAAAGATATCCTAAATCCTTCGGTCCTATAAATGTAAGCACCTCTCTTCCTTCTTCTTTTTCCGGATAATAGGAATCTAAAATAAAAGAAAGACTATCTTCTGTAAAATGATTTTCTCCAAAACCTTTTTCATATGCCTTCATTTCTTTAATTAAATCCTGATACATCATAGGACGTGTAGATTGAAAATACATAATTTATTCCTCTTTCTGATAAAAACCAGTTTTATCTTTTTATAGTGATCATTCCTGTTCATCTCGAATAGCTCTTAACAATTGAATCTGATACACATAAGGTTCAATCCCATCATTTATGCCATTTATACTCTTTTTCATATCATTTATAATAATATCATATGATGTGGATGTCAAAATTTTTTACCACTCACTAATTAACCGAATTGTTCTATTCAATAGTAAAAGCGAGGAAAACTTATGCAAAAAACAGATTTCAACCGTGACTGGACCGTACAGAAAGACGGATCCAATGAAATACTTCATGTCAATCTTCCAGATGACGCCATGATCCGTGAAGAGCGCTCAAAAGAGAATAAAACCGCAAGTGCAAGTGCCTATTTTGCCGGTGGCAAATATATTTACACTAAAATTTTCGATCTTTCGGAAAATGAAACCAGACAAACTCTGATCTTAGAATTTGAGGCTGTCTATCAAAACGCAACCGTATTCTTAAACGGCAGACAGGTTGCCGAACATCCTTACGGATACACAAACTTTTTTGTTGACATCACCGGAAAAGTTATTGCCGGAACAAATGAACTGAAAGTCGTTGCAGACAACGCAGATGTCCCGAACAGCCGTTGGTACTCCGGATCCGGTATCTACCGCGAAGTGCACCTTTACCGTTCCGGAAGTTCTTATATCCGCCCGGAAGGGTTAAAAGTGCAGATTGTTGATCTTAATACAATCCACATTTTTACTGACGCGGTTATGCAGCCTGATGAAAAAATTGTACTGGAAATTTTCAATGACACTGGCAAAATCGTATCTTCCGAAGGCACAGATGTCACCATCACCATCCCAGATGCACACCTCTGGTCTGCCGAAGATCCTTATTTATATACCTGCAAGGCAACCCTTCTACAAAATGGAACTGCCATTGATACTGCCAGAACCTCTTTCGGAATCCGTACCCTTTCCTGGGGAAAAGATGGATTTCTTGTAAACAGCAAGTCCGTCCTTTTCCGGGGTGCCTGCATCCATCATGATAATGGGGTACTCGGTGCCTGTGGCTTCCATGATGCTGAATGTCGGCGGGTACGCATTTTAAAAGAAGCCGGATTTAATGCCATCCGTTCTTCACACAATCCCATTTCAAAGGCAATGCTGGATGCATGCGATCAACTTGGTATGTACATTATTGACGAAGCTTTTGATATGTGGCTGATCAAGAAAAATCCTTACGATTACGCCGGTGAAACATTTTCCAAATGGTGGAAAGCTGATATTGCTGCCATGATTTCAAAAGACTATAACCATTCTTCTGTTGTGATGTACTCTGTTGGAAACGAGATTACAGAGCTTGGACTTGCAGACGGGCAGGAACAGGCCCGTATCATGACTGAATTCTGCCATACCAAAGATCATACAAGACCTGTCACAGCCGGGATCAATCTGATGCTTGCTACCATGGCCGGAAGTAAAAAAAGTATTTATGGCACGGACGAAGACGGTAAAGTCAAAGACAGTGGTTCCGGTGGACTGGATAACGCTCCGACCTCTGAATTTTTCAATATCATGATGAACAAAATGGGCGGACTCATCAATAAAGCAGCCAAAACAAAAAAAGCGACTGCCATTGCTGAAATTATGTCCGGTATTTTCGATATTCCCGGATATAATTATGCATCCAGCCGCTATAAAATTGATGCCAGAAATCATCCGGAACAGGCGACAACCGGCTCTGAAACTCTCCCGCAGACCCTTTACGATAACTGGCAGCTTGTCAAATCGATTCCTACCATGACCGGCGACTTTATGTGGACCGGATATGATTATCTTGGTGAATCAGGCATTGGCACCATTCAGTACAAAGACAAAAAGACGAAGCAAAATGCCGATCCGGGCCTTATTATTTCCGGTGGTGCCGGTATCATTGATATCTGTGGAAAAAAACGTCCGGAAGTTGGATGGAGCAAGATCATCTGGGGATTACAGAAAACTCCAACAATTGGTGTTGACCCTTATACCCGCACAGACTATTTCCAGTCTCTTTCTATGTGGCGTGTCACAGATGCGGTGGAAAGCTGGTCATGGGAAGGCTGCGAAGGGAAAAAAGCTTCTGTAACAATCTACTCAGATGCAGACAAAATAGAACTTCTTGTCAATGGAAAAAGCGCAGGTAAAAAGAAACCGAAAAAAGATATTGCAAAATTCAGGAAAATTCCATATGAAGCCGGCAAAATCGAAGCCATTGCTTACGACTCCTCCGGAAAAGAAACAGCCCGCACCACGCTTGTCTCAGCCACTGGAAAAACTTCGATAAAACTCACTCCTGAAACAACAAACCTCTGTGCAAATGGTCAGGATCTCTGCTTCCTTAATATCGATCTTATCGGTGAAAATGGAATCACAAAATCCTCTGTCGACCAGGAGCTGAAAATAGAAATCTCTGGTCCTGCAACACTTCAGGGATACGGTTCTGCAAGACCAAATGTTGAAGAAAGCTTCTGCAACGATACTTTCAAGACATTCTATGGCAAATCCTTAGCCGTAATCCGGGCCGGCTATGAACCAGGCACTGTCACTGTAAAAGTATCCGGAAAAGGATTAGACACCCAGGAACTCACACTAAATATCTGTTAAAACTCTACAGATTTCTAAATAAAACCAAAGGAGAACATCAGAACTCTTTTTCTGTTCTGACGTTCTCCCTTCTGGTCATTTATCCCATTTTCTAATAAATATATTTCTTCATTTCCTGATATACCCTTGCAAGAGGAAGTCCGACGATCGTATTATAATCACCTTCAATCCCACAGATATACACGCCAAATGCCCCTTGGATTCCATAGGCTCCTGCCTTGTCCATCGGCTCTCCTGTCGCAATATATTCCCTGATTTCTTCCTTGCTCATCGGATATACATGCACATCACTGCATTCATGAAATGTCTTCCGGATCTTTTTCCCATCCTTCTTTATCAGAAGCGTAACACCGGTGTAAACCTGATGTGCTTTTCCCTGAAGCATGGAAATCATCTGATATGCCTGCTCTTTATCCTTTGGCTTTCCGAGAATCGTTCCATCCGCTGCAACCACCGTATCTGAGCCGATCACCAGAAAATCTCCTGTATTTTTCGTTTCATACTGCTGATAGACATCTTCTGCTTTCTGTACAGAAAGTTCTTCCACAACCTGGCTTGGAACCTGGGATGTAATTACTTCCTCACAGTGTGACGGCATGACTACATGCTTTATATTTCCCTGTTCCAGCAGTTCTGTCCTGCGCGGTGATGCAGAGGCCAGAACTACAGTCAGCTTCTGTGTCCTACTACACATAGCCTAATCCTCTTTCACAAGAATCTTCTTAATTTCTCCCATATACATGTTATGCATATCTTTGTCAGCATACCATTTGTCAAGATTTGCTTTCTCAACAAAATTTTCTTCTCCCATGCGCTGTACATAAACCTTCTTGCATACAAAGATCATTTTTGCTTCTTCAAACGCAACTGTTCCATCTACATAATATGGTGTCAGACCGGCTTCTTTGATCTTATCTTCGTCCCTTCCGGAGACTCTTCCACAGAGATTTAACGCTTCTCTATGCTCTTCTCCAAAGAATGCCAGTGTAAAATAATCTTCTCTGTCTACAAATTCTTTTGTATAACGGGAATCACGGATATAGGCTGTTGCAGTTGGTTTTCCCCACATGATTCCGACACCGCCCCAGCTTGCGGTCATGGTGTTACATTTTTCTTCATTTCCTGCTGTGATCAGCATCCACTGTTTTCCGATCAGGTCAAATGGATTATCCTTTAATTCTTCTGCTTTTATTTCTGTAAAACTCATTTTTCTGTCCTCTTATTTTGCGATTACTTTACGGAAATTCTTCTTTCCTTTTCTTACAACTTTTCCTTCTCCTTCAAAGTCTGCTTTTGCAAATGTTGCTGAAATATCAGAAACCTTTTCTCCGTCAACGGCAACTCCGCCCTGCTGTACAGCACGACGTCCTTCTGATTTGGAAGCAACCAGTCCGCTCTTATGAAGAAGTGTCAGGATATCGATAGACCCGTCTGCGAAATCTTCATCAGAAAGCTCTGCTGTCGGCATATCTGCTGCATTTCCTGAGCTGAACAGTGCACGTGCACCTTCCTGTGCCTTCGTAGCTTCTTCTTCGCCGTGAACCAGCTTTGTCAGTTCAAATGCAAGGATTTCTTTTGCTGTATTCAGCTGTGCGCCTTCCCATTTATCCATCTCATCAATCTGCTCAAGCGGAAGGAATGTCAGCATACGCAGGCATTTGAGAACATCTGCATCTGCCACGTTTCTCCAGTACTGGTAGAATTCAAACGGAGAAGTTTTTTCCGGATCAAGCCATACAGCTCCAGACTGTGTCTTACCCATCTTCTTTCCTTCTGAATTCAGAAGCAGTGTGATTGTCATCGCACTTGCATCCTTACCAAGCTTACGACGGATCAGCTCTGTACCACCAAGCATGTTGCTCCACTGATCATCTCCGCCAAACTGAAGATTACAGCCGTATTTCTGGTATAACATATAGAAATCATAGCTCTGCATGATCATGTAATTGAACTCAAGGAAGCTCAGTCCCTTTTCCATACGCTGTTTGTAGCATTCTGCAGTCAGCATACGATTTACGGAGAAATGTGCTCCGACTTCACGAAGTACTTCCACATAATTCAGATCCATCAGCCAGTCCGCATTATTAACCATCAGTGCTTTCCCGTCTGAAAAATCAATAAAACGGCTCATCTGCTTCTTAAAGCAGTCACAGTTGTGCTGGATTGTCTCCGGTGTCATCATCTGACGCATATCTGTTCTACCGGACGGATCCCCGATCATAGCAGTACCGCCCCCGATCAAAGCAATCGGCTTATTGCCAGCCTCCTGCAGTCTCTTCATCAGGCACAATGCCATAAAATGTCCAACATGCAGACTATCCGCCGTCGGATCAAACCCAATATAAAACGTAGCCTTCCCGTTATTCACCAGATCCCGGATAAGCGGCTCATCCGTAACCTGCGCAATCAATCCTCTGGCCTTAAGCTCTTCATAAATACCCATTTTTCTACTTTCCTTTCTTTTTCAAAACCTATATCTTACTCACAGCCAATCTTCTCCGCCAGGAGAAGGAGGCGTCCCGTCTGGAACTCTTTGAAGTCTTCAAGGATGTCAGCCATCCGGAAACCATTTCTATTTGACTGCATGTGCTGGCGGATGCTCATACTTCTTAGGTTTTGGGAATTTGTGTTATGATTGAAAATCCATCTGTCTGAGCGAAGCGAGTTATGGATTTTCAATCATAACACAAATTCCCAAAACCTTAGAAGTATCAGTCGCCGAACCCGCAGACAAATAGAAATAGATTCCGGATAGCGTCCGTCCTGAACCCCTTCAATTTTTCCAATAAAAAAACCTCGTCCTCCGGCCAATCAGCCTTTAAGGACGAGGTATATTCTCTCGTGGTACCACCTTAATTCACATCCGGCTCGCACCGAATGCCTCAGTCAGTAACTAACATTACCGTAGCAGGTATAACGTCCGCCACTCCGTCACAGCTTACTTGCGCTTCCGCGCGTTCGGTGTGAAACTCCAAGATGTATTCACATCTGACTCTTCGTGCACCTCTCATCAACCGGTTACTTTCTGTCTGAGCCTTGTCATCTGCTACTTGTTCTCTTCATAGCCTGTAATTTTCTCTTCTTTTGTCATACTACCGTATCCTTCAAAATTTGTCAAGCCGGATTTCACGCCAAATTATCACAAAACAACTTTTGTCAAATCCAATTCACAGCCTTCCATCATTTTCCGAACCACTCTCGCAGATTCCCTAATTCCAGAAATCCGTCTTCTGCTCCAGCTCAATATCTGCACTTTTAAACACCGGATTAACTCCCCGCTTCAACTGATCCTCATAATCCCGGATTGCCTTAAATGCCGTCCCGGACAAAATCAGGATCACCGGAATATTGATCAGTGCCATCACACCCATCAGTACATCGGAAAGATCCCACAAAAGCGACATTTCCATACCTGCCCCTAGAAATACAACAAATGCAGATACCAGGCGGAATCCGCGCATAAATTTTTTTCCCGGTTCCTTTTTATGGATATAGGTCAGAAGATTGTCGCAATAGAAACAATTTCCAAGCAATGTTGTAAACGCAAAAAATACCATAGCCACCGTTATAAATACCGGACCAAATGCTCCCAGGGATTCCTGAAGAGATGCCTGAACCCACGGTGCCCCCTGCATCTCCCTGGTTGGATCAATGCCAGACGACATACACATCATCGCCGTTGCCGTGCAAAGAAGAAGTGTGTCGATAAAGACAGACAGCATCTGAACCAGTCCCTGTTTGACCGGATGGCTGACATTTGCAGAAGCAGATGCATTCGGTGCCGAACCGATTCCGGCTTCGTTGGAATAAAGCCCACGGCGGATACCCTGCATCATAGCAGAACCCGCAAACGCTCCGAAAATCGCCTTGAAATCAAACGCTTCCTCAAAAATACGCAGGAACATTTCCGGCACATTGCGGATATTGATGATAACCACAATCAGCGCCATACCGATATATGCAAGTCCCATCACCGGCACAAGCGTCGATGTCACCTTTACAATACGGCTTCCACCGCCAAGCAGACACCATCCGGTCAGAACTGCCAGAATCCCACCAATGATCCATGGGCTTACCTTCGGATCATAAAAAGAAAATCCGGAAAATGTAGACTGCAGATTGTAGGATGCCAGCATATTGAATCCAAATGCATAAGTCAGGATCATGGCAATACAAAACACGATCGCCAGTGGTCTGCAATGCAGCGCCGCCTCGATATAATAAGCCGGACCACCATAGCATTTCCCATCCTCTCCCTTTTTCTTGTAAATCTGTGCCAGCGTACTTTCAATCAGTGCAGACGCACTTCCAATGATCGCAATCACCCACATCCAGAATACAGAACCAAATCCCCCAATACAAATTGCCGATGACACCCCGACAATATTTCCCGTTCCTACTCTCGATGCCGTTGAAACCATAAGCGCCTGGAATGATGAGATTGCCTCTTTGTCGTCCGGCTTCTCCATCACGGACTCACAAGCTCTCTCAAATAAACGCACCTGTGGAAATCTTGTCCGGATTGTAAAATATAAACCTGCACCGATCAGAATAATCACCAGAAGTTTGCTGTACATAAATGAACTGACCGCCCCAATAATCGTCTGAAACATACCTTCTTTCCTTTCTCAATGTTTTCTACCATTTTCGCTATATCTTAACGGAAACTCTCAAAATTTGCAAGCTTTTTCTATTTAAAAGCGGACAAGCAACGCCTGTCCGCCAAATTTATACTATATTTTTCTATCCCTTTACAGCTCCGGCAGCAACACCCTTGATGATGTACTTCTGTCCTGCCAGATATACAATGATGATTGGGATTACTGTAAGCATAATGCTTGCCATCATCGGTCCCATTTCAACTCTTCCGTAACTTCCGCGGAAATACTGGATCAGCATTGGGATTGTTTTATACTTCTTAATATCAAGTACAAGAGTTGGAAGCAGGTAATCATTCCATACCCACATTGCTTCCAGAATACCTACGGATATCATGGTAGGCTTCAGGATATGGATATCGATCAAAAAGAAGGTCTGCAGCGGATTACATCCGTCGATCATGGCAGCTTCTTCGATTTCTACAGGAATCGATTTTACAAATCCGCAGAACATAAATACCGCAAGACCTGCGCCAAATCCGAGATAGATCACCCAGATATTCCATGGCATATTCAGATGTAAGGTATCTGCTGTCTGTGACAAGGTGAACATAACCATCTGGAAAGGAACAACCATGGAAAATACAAACAGATAATATAAAATCTTTGAAATCGGACTATTTACACGGGTTATATACCATGCACACATGGAGCAACATACAAGAATAGCAACTACAGAAGTAATCGTAATAAATGTACTGTATCCAAGACTGCTCAAAAATCCTTTTGAAGCAACGGCATCTACATAGTTTGCGATTCCTGCAAATGCATCTGCAGTCGGAAGTTTAAATGCAGTTCCTGTACTGATCGCTGATTCTTTTTTCAAAGAGTTCATCAGGATCATAATGATCGGATAAATCCAGGCGAGTGCCGCAATTGTTAATATAACTATCCATATTGTATTTGCAATACTTTTCTTCTTTTTCATTACTGCTGCACCTCCTTAGATCTTGTTGCTTTCAGCTGTACCAGTGAAATAATGATAACCAGAACACAGAAGATCACTGCTTTTGCCTGTCCATAACCTTTCCACTGCATTCCGGCACGTGCGTAGAATGTCTGGTAAATATTCAGTGCCAGCATTTCTGTCGCATGGTTCGGATCTCCACCTGTAAGAGCCAGGTTCTGGTCAAACAATTTAAATGAATTGGTAAGTGTCAGGAAGACGCAGATCGTGATGGAAGACATTACCATCGGAACTCTGATTTTCCAGAGGATATCCCACTTTGCTGCTCCGTCAATCTCTGCTGCTTCGATCAGATCATCCGGTACATTCTGAAGACCTGCGATGTAAATGATCATCATATATCCGATCTGCTGCCAGCACATCAAAATGATAAGTCCCCAGTAACCGGCTGAAGAATTCAGTGCCAGAAGCGGCTGTCCGATGATCGTAAGCAGACAGTTGATCAGGATCTGCCAGATATATCCAAGTACGATTCCACCGATCAGGTTCGGCATAAAGAAAATAGTTCTGAAAATATTGGTTCCCTTTAACTTCTGTGTCAGAAGCAGTGCCAGACCAAATGCCAGTACGTTGATCAGTAAGATCGATACAATCGCAAATAATACTGTAAATTTAAATGAACTTGTAAATGATGTATCCTTGATTGCTGCGGTATAATTTGATATTCCAACAAATGTTGCATTTCCTACTGTTGTAAACTTACAAAAAGAAAGATAAAATCCCTGTGCAAACGGAATAATAAATCCGATCACAAATGCAAGAAATGTTGGGAGAACAAATATTGGTGCATGTTTTTTCAGTGCCTTCTCCATAGAAATCCTCCTCTTTTCCTTTTGCCCGGAAGGATCTTCCTACCAGGTGGCTCTCATTTCACTTTTTATTTTTATATGGAAAAACGTAGGTTCCCATATCCAGAAAACCCGCTTCGTACAGGCTCTCCTCTCACTTAAAAGGGGCAGGCAAGCCGCCTGCCCCTAGGTCAGTTCTTTTTATGCAACTTATTTATTCATTTGCAAGCTTGTATTCAGATGCCCATCCATCTACGAATGCACTTACTACTGCATCCCAGTTAGCATCTGTCTGATCTGCCGCATAAGCTGTCAGTGCAGATCCAACACCATTTTTCCACTCTTCTGAAGGCATTGTTGAGAAGTTCCATGCTACCGGAGTCTTTCCGTCTTCGGTCATCTGTTTGTCTTCTTTGATAAAGAGATTCTTAGATTCCTGAGCTTTCTTAAACGGAATGTTGAATCCCATATCGTCTGCCATACATTTTGTTCCTTCATCTGAAGTTACACACCAGTCCATAAAATCTAATGTAGCCTGAATATCAGCTTCGTCTGCGTCTTTATTTACGCACCAGTAATTTTCTGTACCTGTGCAGAGTCCCTGGTTTGCTTCATCGCCTACACCAAAGTAAACCGGAAGCATGGTCATGTCATCATCTGTCAGACCGCCATCGATCAGCTGTGTATATTCCCATGTACCATTCTGATAGAATACAGCTTTTTTATTCAGGAATTCATTTCTTGCATCGTCACCTGTCTTTGCAGCAAGATCCTTTGGATCGCATGTGCTGTTGTTGATGTACAGATCCCACATATCGCGATAATTGTCAAGATATGTGCCTTTGATTGCATCTGTTGTGTTAATTCCTTCATCCTGATATTCAAAGTAGATCGGAAGGTTTGCAAGGTGTGTCTTGAATCTCCAGTCAGAAGATCCGTCCATACCTGCTGAAGTAAATGCAGAAAATCCAAGTTCAGAAGTTCTATTTGTAATGTCTTCTGCTACTTTTTTCAGATCTGCAAAAGATTTGATGTCATCCGGTGTATATCCTGCTTCTTTTAATAATGTCTTATTTGTGATAATTCCGTATGTTTCAATAACATATCCGATACCCGCTACAGAATCTCCGTCTTTCAGTGCATAATCATCACTTGTGAGTTCTTTGTAAATATCAGAATCTGATAAGTCGTAGCAGTAATCTTTCCAGTTTGCAAGTCCTACAGGTCCGTTTACCTGGAATAATGTTGGTGCTCCGCTCTTTCCCATTTCACTCATCAGAGTGGTTTCATAGTTTCCGGAAGCTGCTGTAACAACCGTTACATCTACACCTGTCTCTTTTGTGTAATCCTTTGCCAGCTGCTGCCACTGCTCATCCTGCTCCGGTTTGAAGTTCAGATAATATACAGATCCTTTGCTGCTGTCCCCTTTACCGTCTGCACTCTTGCCATCGCTCTTGCTTCCACATCCTGCAAAGCATCCAAGTGTCATGATTCCTACCAGCCCCAGTGCCAGCCATCTTTTTTTGTTTTTCATAATTTCCGTTCCTCCTCGTCTGGATTTCTTTTCTATGCTTAAATAATAGCAAGAATCCAATCAAAGACTGTAACAAATCGCAAACCTCCTTTAACAAAAAATATACTTTTCGAAATGTAAAAAATTTGTTATTGATAAAATGGCACCAACAGCCTTCTCCTCCCATCATCTCTCTTTCTCATACTCCCGGACACTTTCATCGGCAGTCTCCACCATCTGCGCAGGCGTCATTTTCCCGGCGGCAAGCTGTGGCAGGCACTCCCCGATCGTCTCTTCCTGAAGGATGGAGTTCCATTTCACCTGATAGTTCGGAACGATCTGCGGATTGTTATTGTAGGCATTTACATAATCCTGAAGGAGCTGGCTGATTTCAGTGCGTCCGTTCTTGTCCATCAGCTCTTTCTTCTCTTCCAGATTAAATTTCGTGCGAAATTTCAAAAATTCAACCGCTCCTTCTTTGACCTCCTCGCTGTAAGTGGAAACCACCGCCCAGCCAAAGGTTTCCGGTGAGGCGATCAGTTTATTTCCCGGAAATGCGGAAAATCTTACCTTTTCTTTCCATTCTTCCGGCAACTGGTCGATCATCCAGTATCCGTTCGGAATCATTGCCACCTTTCCTGTGACAAAATTATTGTATGCCACATCGTAGTCCGCATGAATTGCATCTTCTGTTGTATACCGAAACAATTTCTGCAAGGTTTTTGCAATTTCAAGACCGGTATCATTGGAATAGCTTTCTGGGAGAAGCTCTTTCATAAATGCATAGCCTTCTTCCGTGTGTGCTGCCTCTGCTGTTGCAATCAGCATCGGCGCCCAGCCGGTTCCTTCAGTGTGAAGTCCAAGCGGTGTGATTCCGTTTGCCTGCAGCCGGTCACAGCAGTCCCAGAATTCTTCCCATGTCTCCGGGAATTTCTCAATCCCTGCTTCCGCAAAAAGCTCCGGATTCCAAAACATGCCAGCGCACGCAAATGCCGCCGTACTGATCGGTCCAAGATAGATATTGCCATCCTCATCCGTACAGCCTTCCATCACCGCCGGTTCGATCATATTCCTCCACTCTTCATCCTCTTCCAGATACGGACTCAGATTCTCGATCCGTCCATCCGCAACCATCATCTGATAAAAGGACGGCAGGGTGCGCACATCATAGATCACAGCCGGAAGCTCGTCTGTGACATTTAACCGTTTCAGATTTTTTCGGTATTCCTCTTCCGTCTCCATGATCCATTCCACTTGCATATGATACGTACCGGCATATTCTTCATTAAATGCATCAACGACATCCTGTTCCGTTTTCTTGCCGGAAGTCGGATCTACCGTCAGAATGATCGGAATATCAATCTCCTTTTTTTCTGTGCTCCGGCTTGTCTGCCCCGTATTTTTACCACATCCGGTCAGCACTGTCAGAACCAGTGCGATACAAAACACCGATTGCAAATATTTTCTATAAATCACGTTTCTCCTTTCCGTCATCCGGAATTTGGATTGTACACCGGGTTCCATTTTCTTCTGCCTCATAGTAAAACAGCACATCCTCTCCATATTTCAGCCGCAGTCTGGTCAGTACATTCACCACTCCATATCCGTGTTCCTTATCCTGGAAGCATTTTTTCGCCTCCAGAATCGGATGCCCGTTTAAGGCATTGATCTTTTCCATCATTTCCCGGTCAATCGGCTTCCCATTATTGAATACCACGATTTTCAGCTGGCTATCCTCCCTCGCAATCTCAATCCGGATCAGACCATTCTCATAAATTTCGCAGAATCCGTGCTTGATCGCGTTCTCGACAAGTGGCTGCAAGATCAGCTTCAGCATCCACGTACTCTTCTCTTCCACCTTACACTCAATCTCATACCGGAACAGATTTGCATTCCGGATCTGTTGAATTTCCATATAACTCTTTACATTTTCCAGTTCGTCCTCCACCGTCACGATATCACTGCCCTTGCTGAGTGACAGACGCAGATATCTGGAAAGTGCCTGAATCATCTTCATGGTCGTCTCTTCTCCGTTTATCCGCGCAAGCATGTAAATTGTATCCAGCGTATTATAAAGGAAATGTGGGTTGATCTGTGCCAGAAGCATGTTCAACTCCGTCCGTCTGAGCACCCCTTCCTGTTCTTTGATCTCTGCCAGAAGATTCTCAATATTTTTTAGCATCTTATTGTAGGAATGTCCGATCTGATCCAGTTCTGTATTGGTATTCAATTCAATCAGGCGACTGAAATCATTTCCATCAAACTGTGTCATCTCTTCACTGATCTCCCGGATTGGACTGGTGAACCGCTTGGAAAAATAGATACTGAGCACAACCGCTACCACTGCCACAAACAGATAAATCCCGATCAGCACCGTAAGTACCCTCATCGTTCCCTGCGTCATTACACTTGACGGAACGACTGTGAACACCGTCATTTCAGAGCTGCTTTCTTTGTAAATGGAGCAGACACCACCGCTCACTCTCCGGCTTTTTGCAAGAATACCACTCGTTTTCTGTGCGCTGATCTTATAGACTTCCTGTTTTACCGCATCCGAAATCTTCGTCCCTTTCGGGCACCAGGCAGCACATAAATTCCCCTTCTTATCCAGAATTCCGATCTGCACTTCATCTGTCATACTCCGATCCTTTCCAAGTATCGTTTCCAGAAAGCTGTCATTCATCTTGATGAGCAGCAGTCCTGGTTTGCTGGCGTATTCCATGCTGTGTACATATCTTCCGATAAACAATGCTTCCTTCGCCGTCCCAAACAGAGTATCCTTCGCCCAGAACCATTGTGTTTTCGCATAAGAATCTCCCATGTAATCTTCCAGATGGCTGTCTGAAAAATCTTCATAATCAATATGCGAGTAGGATCTGGCATAAACATTATTTTTATTATCCACATAGCAGTATTCTGCCACATGATCCAGATTCATATAGGCAAAATATTTCTGAAGAGAGTTCTTTTCCACATCTGCAAATGAAGCTTTTTTCAGACTTTCCTGAACCTGATCGTAAGTAATACATTCTGCTGTCCCTTCATCCGCCTCTTTTGACAGTGTATCCAGAGCCAGCCCCATCTTCTCATTTAAAAATTCATATTTATCTGTAACCTCTGTGGTCAGACTCTGCCTTACATAAATCCAAACACCGATGCTTGACAGCAAAATTGCCAGCAACAACAGCCCCATTATATATCGAAGGTATTTTCTCTGTATTCCGGATTTAATCACCCATTTCTTCATTCTTCGTAATCCTTTTTGTATTCACTCGGTAATTTTCCTGTATATTCTTTAAATAAATGTGAAAAATAGGATGCATTGCTGATTCCCACCTGCTCACATACCGTTCCTATACTCTCACATCCATCCTGGATCAGCCTCTTTGCTTTCTCCATTCTTTGCTGTAAGAGATACTTTTTAAAGGTCATATGAAATGTATTTTTAAATACACGCCCGAAATATACCGGATTCAGATAAATCTGCGTTGCCACCTGAACAATAGAAAGTTCTTCCTCCTGCAAATGCTCACCGATATAAGAAAGTGCCACTGTCATATATTCCTTTGCGCATTTATTTTCTCCGCTTTCTGCGTATTTTTCCCGTTCCTCAATTGCTTCTCCGAGGATCTTATAACTGACATCTACCGCCTGTGCTGCTGTCAGACTCTCCATATTCGAATAATAATTTCGAAACTGTTTCTGCAGTTTTTCCGTCATTCCGTAAGTATCGTTCAGCATCATCTCCGCTTGCAGCATAACCTTATGTATATAACGGATCTGTAACTCTTCCTCATGTGGAAGTGCGTAGATCAACGCAATAAAAGCCTGTTTTAACTCTTTAAACGCATTCTTCCGAACAGCATTGACGATCGTAAGTCCTGCCTCTTCACAATCACTTTTTTCCGCTTTTTCTTCCTTTTTCACAGGTATGGAAAAAGTATTCTCATTTGTGGCACTGCTGCAGATTGGCTCGAAAAGTCCCTGCGCCTCTTCGTAACTTCGGCGGATTCCATCCAGTCCTTTATACGGTTTGGAAATCGATGCAGTAACCGGACTTTTCTGTTCCCTTTTAACCTGTTCCAGAATCTGCGCAATCTCGCGCACTGTCGCATTTTCCTTTGTCTTGATCAGAAATACATGACAACCTTCTGCCTTTTCAAAATGCCAGAAAAAATACCGCTCTGAAAACATTTCTTCCAGAGATTGTATCAATTCCAGCCTGGCTGCTTCGTAATTCAGTGCATCCGTAATCTTATATGTAAGATCAAGATCCACACACATTGCAATAAAACGGTCGCCCTCTTCGATCACATCTTTCAAGATCGCAAATACTTCCTGCATTTTTTCATAGGAAATTTTATTCTGTAAATATTTCTGTACAACAACCTGGAGAAAACTGGTGGAATCTTTTCGGATCATATTTTCCCAGCTTTCATAACGCTCTTCGCTCTCCAGTTTCTCCATACAGGTCTGGTATTGCGCCCTGCATGGTCTCCTGCAGTTTATCTTCCTCGATTGGTTTCAGCAGATATGCATATGCACCAAGATCACACGCCTGCTGTGCATAATTAAAATCACGGTACGCACTGAGCACAATAAAAACCGGATCCAGCTCTGTCTTCTGGATCTCTTCCATCACCATCAGACCGGAAACCTGTTTCATCCGGATATCCGTCAGTACGACATGGGGCTTCACTTTTTTGATCACTTCGATTGCCTGCTCCCCACTCTGTGCCTGACCGGCAACTTCAAATCCCATCTCATTCCAGTTGTACGTCTTAACCAGTCCCTGCAGAAGGATTGGTTCGTCATCTACAATCACAAGTTTTAATAATTTCATACCATTTTCCCCATTCCTGATAATCTTCCTACTTCTTATTTTAGATAAGACATGATAAAGAATTTATCAAAAACTATACTTCTGATGCAAAAAATCATACTTTTACCAAAAATTATACATTTCAGAAAAATAAATAGCAAGAAATTAAAAAAAGTCGTTACATGATCGATATGATCAGATCCGGTTGCAAGTGATGATAAAATCGTGGTATCAGAAAGCGGTGAACAATGATCACCAAAGCATCCTCCACCCATTACAGCTGCTATTGTAGCATATACGACCGGTGTTAAAGCTCCACCAGATATATTCAGAGCCATCTGCACACAGATTGGTGTAACAATCGCATAGGTTCCCCATGAAGTTCCTGTAAAGAATGCTATAAAAGAAGATACTACAAAAGTCAATGTCATAAGGATCGTCGGTGTCATCCAGCTTTCTGTAATAGAAATTACATAATCTGCAGTTCCTTCGGAATCTCCTATAAAAAAAGCTGGCAGACAAATGTATTTTTTCTCATCTGTCTGTCAGCTTTCTGATTCTTATTCTAATTTGATTTTTTGTTACAAATTATCGTATAGTCTTATTTTCTTTTTCTGCGTTTCCAGGCAAAGCCACCCATACCTGCTCCGAGCGAAGAAACTGCAAGTCCAAGCCAGCCAAGTACACTTGCCGGATCTCCTGTTTTTACAGAATCGCTTCCGCTTGTCTTGGATCCATTGGTTGTACCATCTGTCTTCTTTACAGATGAGCTGCCTTTCTTTACAAGTGCTTTGATCGCTTTGTTCAGGCTATTTGTTGCATTATCTACTGCTTCCTGGCTTTCTTTCGCTTCCAGTGCTTTCCGGGCATCTGAAAGTGCGCTCTGCAGTGCTTTCCAGCTTTCTGCTGTGTAGTCTGCTTCTTTAAGCGCTTTTGCATCTGCAATTGCTTTTTCAAGAGAAGCAGTATTGATTGCAACCGGTTCTTCTTCAGCTTTAACCAGTGCATCTTTTGCTGCATTTAAAGCAGCAAGTGCCTGATCAACTGCATCCTGACTTTCCTTTGCTTCCAGTGCAGTACGTGCGCTCTGCAGTGCTGCCTGGTATACACTCCAGCTGTCTGCTGTGTAATCTGCTTCTTTAAGGTTATCAGCTTCTGCAATTGCAGCTTCCAGTGCTGTTGTATCAACCTCTGCCGGTGCCGGAGTCTCTGCTATCTTGTAAGTAAATGTAAGAGGAGTTGTATAACCTGTTGAAGCTACTGTAATCTGGAATTCCGTTCCAGCTACCGCATCCTTAAACGGATCTGCATCTGTCTTGATCGTACCATCCTTATTGATAATAACTACGGAGCCTCTTCCACTTGCTGCATAATCTTTACCATTTACATTTACAGAAGTAATATTTCCAAGATAAGCTTTAAGCGCATCTGTGTCAAATCCTTCTGCCTCTACAAGTTTCTTATTCTCTTCATCATATGCTGCAGGCATATCTTTTGTTGTCAATGTAAATGTTGTAACAACATCTGCATATTTCTTGTTCTTATCTTTAATTGTGAGGGTATATTTTCCAGGTTTTACAGAAGCTGCTGCTCTGCTCTCTGTCGCTGCTTTAAAAGTCAGTACATTACCTTCTACCGACACATCCAGTCCATCCACACTGTATTCCGGCTTAAATTCATCTGGAAGCTGTACATTGATTGTAGTCTTGCCTGCTGTAATGTCTGCATCTGCAACTTCTGCTTTTGTAGTTTCTGATTTTACAGGAACATAGATATCTGCGATATCCATTGTATACACCCCATTTGTTGTATAATACTCAATGCTGTCAATGGTCTTGCCCATCATAGATTTGTAATGTTCAGATGATGTCGGGCAACCATGTACTTCACTTGTAAATCCGGTACTCCATGCGATTTCATTACCTCTCCAGATATTTTCCAGATGACGCATACCATAAGCGGTTCCGTCTGTTGTCTTTACTACAACTGCATTTACATTGTCTGATTTGATTTCTTCTGGAAGTCCATCAAGATCAAGCTCATAATCTCCATAAGATGTTTTGGTTGAAAGTTCAGCTGTAACTCCTTCTACTTTCGTTGCTTCCTGACCTTTTACTTCACTGAACACAAGATTTCCATCTGCATCGACAGAAACTTCTTTATAGTTTTCCGGTGCTTCTGTAAGTGGATAGTATGCATAAGATGCATTTTCAAATAATGTGTCTTTTCCAGTCAGTGTTGTGGTAGTTGTCTGTCCTCTGTTTGTAACTGTAATTTCTACGGAATCACCGTCTTTCACTTCTTTGTATTTTGAAAGATCTACCGAAGGGTCTACTTTTACAGCATAAGTGATACCATCAATCTTGGATCCATCTGCATTTTCATGGTATGATCCACCTGCAAGGCCTTTGGTTCTGGTCTTGTTCTTTGTCGCAGAAGTAAATGCATCTACCTTAGTATCATTACCTGTTGTTTCAGCTTTGTAGAATGCAGCGTATGGAATATTCATGAGGACATAAGAATACTCACTGTCTTCTTCCGGTACTTTATAAGTAAATGTATATGCCTGATAACCGTCTTCTGCGATTGTTACAGCAAATGCTTCTCCTGCTTTTGCATCTTTAAATGCATCCTGTGAAAGATCCAGTTTTCCGTCTTCTGTAATTAGTTTTACTGCTTTTTTTCCGGAAGCTGCATATTCTTTTCCATTCACAGTTACTGATGTAATATTTTTTAAATATGTCTGGAATTCTTCTTCATCAACACCATCCGCTTTCACCACAGCCGGATCTTTGTCATTTTCATTATATTTTGCCGGCATCGTTTCTGTATAAGCATTAAATGTTGTGGAGATTGGTGCATAATTTCCGCTCCTATCACTGAGTGTTACTGTATATCTCCTCTTTGTAAGTGCTTTCTTAAAATTAATTGTTCTTGTAGTTGTCTTGCCATCTGATTTAACCTCAACAGAATATGCATCTTCATCGATTCCATCAATTTTATACTCTTCTTCAAAATCATTTGGAAGTCCACTTACCGTTATAGCTGTTTTTTCTGATTTCACAGATACATCTTCTACTGATACTTCTCCGTCAAATTTCTTTGCAACTTTCTGATCCATCGGGATTTCATAAATACCCTGATCTGTGTAGTAAGTTACTTTATTGATCGTCTGTCCCATCATGGCAGCATAATCTTTGGAATCCAGTGTGTTCCCATGGGATTCTGTTACAAATCCAGTACTCCATGCAAGTTCTGTTTTCTTCCAGATATTTTCCACATGGCGAAGTCCATAACTGCTTCCTTCTTTTGTGCTGATTACAACTCCATAAACTGTATTAATTTCTGACGGAAGACCGTCGATATCCAACTGATAATCACCGTAGCGGGATGATGTTGAAAACTCTGTGCTGACATCTGAAAGTTTCTGTGTTTTTGCCCCTTTTACTTCGCCGAAACTAAAACTTCCGTCTGCATTTACAGTCGCTTCTTTATAATAGGATGGAACATCACTCAAAATATAATAGGAGTAACTTGTACTCTCAAACAACGCTTCTTTTCCTGTGTATGTAGTTGTTGATTCTTTTCCTTTAATGGATGTTGTAATATCAACTTTACTGTCATCTTTAATCTGGGTATATTTTTCTAATGCAGAAACGTCACTGATCTTAACCGGGAATGTTACACCGGTAATATCTGAACCATCACTATTTACATGATAAGATCCGGCTGCCAGTGAAGCTCTTGTCTTCTGTTTTGTTGCTGATGAAACAGTATCCGCACCTGCCACTCCATCTGCTTTGTAGAAATCTGCATAAGGGATGTTCATTAATACATAGACTTCTTTCTGTACTTCCGGAGTTTTTTCCACCAGTGCACCTACTGCATCTGTCAGAGCTTTTGCTGCCTGATCCACTGCATCCTGTGATTCTTTCGCTGCAAGCGCTTCTTTTGCCGCCGTCAGTTTATCCTGCATATTTTTCCAGCTTTCTGCTGTGTAATCTGCTTCTTTCCGTGCTTCTGCCGACGCGATTGCATTACTTAATGCTGTTGTATCTACCGTTTTTTCCTCTTTTTTTGTTGCATTTTCCAACGCATTATTTACTGCATTAACAATTGCCTTTGATGAGCAGGTTGCTTCTGACACTGCATCGATTCCATCTGTTCCATTAATTGCTACGATTTTCGGTACAACTCCCTCCGCCGCATCCTCAATATAGCTTTTATTTTTTTTGTTGCCGTCACCGACAATATCCGTGATCGATTCTATTTTTCCGTCCTTTATGGTAACAGATAAAGATAAATTATATTCATCAAAACCTGCAGCTGCATCCGGTGTACACTTTGCAGTCCCCGTATACATTCCATCCTGAACCTTCGCTACATCCTCACTGTTTGCCGCAAACACCGTCGACGGGCAAAGTCCAGCTACCATCGACATCGCCACAGCCATCGTCATAGCTTTTGTCTTAATTGTTCCCTTTCCCATAATTACCTCCTTGTTGTTGATAAAATTTATTATTAAGTTAGTTTTTGCTAACCCATAATTAAAAAAAATTAACCTATCTGCGCCTCTCTCTCCGGTTCTCTTTTTACGATCGGAAGCAACTTTTTACTTATCATTCCCATCACAAATCCGGTCACTGTACCGGCGATCAGAAGTGCCGGAAGATAATAGATCAGTTTCAGATTCTCTACCACAACTGATGCCACAATGATCTGACCGATATTGTGTGACACGCCTCCGGCGATACTGACTCCGGCTACGGAAAATCCTTTCAGCCTCTTCATCAGCGCCATGACCAGAAAGCTTAAGATTCCTCCTGCCAGGCTGTAAACGATCGACATTCCATTTCCAAATAAAAAGCCGATCAGCAGGATTCGCATAACTACCACCAGAAATACTTCCGGAAATTCCAGAAAGTACATCCCAGTCACTGTCACCAGATTGGCAACTCCGAGCTTCATTCCCGGTATCCCGAAATTGATCGGCATTAAGCTTTCCACATAACTGAATATCATCGCCAGCGCAACCAGCATTGCCATATTGGCAAGTTTTTTGTTTTTATTCATCTGTTTTTCCTTTATCATTTTGCGATCGTATCCGGAGCTACATCTTCCGGATCTGAAGTTCCAAAGCTCTGGTCATTCTCATTTTCCAGAACCTCTACTACGAGCTTATGTGGCAGACAGACGATTGTCTGTGTATGCCCGCTGATCTTTCCCTGCTCTTCACAGTATCCATCCGGGCAGTTTGCCTCTTCCATATACGCCTTTCCGTCTTCGATCCGGATTCGGTTATAAAAATCGCCATCCTTTACTTCGATGGTCTGATCCTTCGACAAGGAATACATTCCATAGATTTTCCCATCCAGCGTAACCCGGATCTGATTTCCTTCTTCCCCTCTCGTCAGCTGCATCACAAGCAGCATCGCAAGCGCAATCACAATAATTCCTGCTCCAAGTATCAGATCTTTCTTCTTCATCTTCTATACACCCAGCCAGAGCAGAAGAATCAGTAAGATTACTGCCCGCAAAATCGTAAACCAGAATTCATTTCCACGAAGTCCTTTTACTCCGGTATGAATATTTCCTTTCGGACAGGTATCGATGCATTTCTGACACTGGAAACAGTCCCCTTCTACCTTCAGAGATCCATCTTCCGGAAGTCCAATGTTAGAAGGACATTTCTTTGTACATGCCTTGCATCCTTTGATGCAGTTTTCCCGTTCTCTGCGAAGTGCGAAAAACGGAAGGACCGGAAGCAGGGAAAACACAGCTCCCATCGGGCAGAAATTTCTGCAGAAAAACCGTTCTTCAAAACACATTCCCACGAGGATCAGAACCAGAAGAACGAGTCCCACCAGATATCCGCCAAGCTTAAAGTTGCCTGCATGGAGCATGGAAAATACATCCCACGGGCTGGTTCCTTTTGCTTTGCTGTAGACGCCTGTAAAGCACAGGATTGAAATCAGTGCCAGTACAATATATTTCAGATAACAGAGCTTTTCTGTCCATGCATCCGCAATCTGAAGAGGTTTCTTTTTCATCTTTTTACAAATCCACACATAGAGTGCATGCACACCATCTCCCAGTGTACCGAACGCACAAGCGAATCCGCAAAAGAATCTTCCGAACAGAATGGTGTAAATGCAGATCACAACCAGTACTGTCACGAAAGAGGTCACGGCAACCTTTTCGCCTGCACCGATCTGTGTAAAGATGTATTTCACTCCGGCAAATGCCGCTGTATACACAGATGGGATAAACAGAAAATAAAGTACCTGGATCAATGCTCTCAGCCATATATGTAATTTTTTTATATCTTTCGCCGTTAAATTATGAATATCCATCTTTTTCACGTTACTTTACCGCCTTTTCCAGAGCCTGTTCCGATGCATTTTTGATTCCGGTCGAGCTGAATGTCGCACCACTGATCGTATCTATATCTGCGCTCTGTGCATCGATGATTTTGGGAATAATATCCTTTGCCATGGAAAGGTATGCTCCGTCTTCTTTCTCTGCCGATATCACATTGATCTCTGCAATCTTGCTTTTCTCAATCTTCACTTCTACCTGGATCGTTCCGCCAAATCCATCAGCTTCCCCGGTATAGGTTCCGTCCTTGTAGTTTGTGGAACCTCCATTTCCGCTGTCTGATTGTCCGTTTCCGGCAACCTGTACGGAAAGCCAGGCGATCTCATCTTCTTTCGCACGCACATCCAGCACTGAATTGTATCCCAGCAGAACTCCCACGATCGCGAGCATACTTACCAGTCTTACCCAGAATTCTCTCATTGTTATTCAGCCTCCATATCTGTCGGTCTTTCTGCTTCTTCCAGTACTTTCTTGCATCCTTCCAGGATTGCATTGGAAGAGCAGGTTGCACGGGAAACAGTATCAATATCCTCCGGCATTCCTTTATCTATGATCTGGGATACCACACCCTTTATACTTGAAGTACCATTTGCAGCTTTCGTGATATATCTGTCATTACTGCTGTCCCCATCGCCCGTGATATCCGTGATTGCCACAATCTTGTCGTCGCGGATCGTCACCGTCATCGTCAGATTATATTCTTCAAAATCTTCGTCATCATCCGGCGTACACGGAACGGTCACTTCATAAGTTCCACTGACATATTTTGTATTTTCCTCGTCTTTTCCATCTTTTGATTCCAGCTGAGCAATTGCTGTTTTCAGCTTTTCTACTGCTTTATCCACAATAGTCTGTTTTGTTTCCTCAAGTGCTTCTTGTGCGTCCGCAAGTCTGGTCTGCAGAACTGCCCAGCTTGTTTCTGTGTATTTATCTTCTTCCAACTTTTCTGCTCTCTCGATCAGCTCTTTCAGATCAGTCAGATCCGGCTTCTCATCAATGGATTCTCCATTTGTCACTTTCTCTGCCTGTTTCAGTGCATTCTTGATTGCATTTAACAGTCCTTTGGAACTGTAGGTTGCTCCTGACACAGTATCTACATCGTCTGTCTTCTGTGTCCTTATCACCTTTTTCACAACATCCATTGCACGATTAAAGAATGCTTCATCATCCGAGCTTTCTGTGATCAGGATCGCTTTGATCGTCTTTTCCTGGATCACGACTGCAACGGATACATCTCCGCTGTAACCATCTGCTGTTCCGTAATAGATCCCTTCCTTGTACGGAACGGTTCCGGTTACGGTAGAATTATTGTCGTCTGATGAACTATTGTTATTACTGTTGTTATTGTTATTCTGCGAAGTATCTGATGTACCATTTACCGCAGCCTGACTCAGTGCATCCCGGACTGCCTGGATAATTCCGACTGAACTGTAGGTTGCTCCTGACACCGTATCCACATTGGTGCTCTGTGTCGCAATAATCGAATCGATCAGAGAAGCTGCTTTGGAAATATAATCGCTTCCGTCACTGTTCTCCACAATCTGGATGGATGCGATCTTCCCTCCGCTGATTTCTACCATAACCTTCAGCGGACCGCCAAATCCGGTTCCCGAACCGTAATAAGTTCCGTCCTTATACGCTGCCGCATCTTCTACCTGTGCCACACTAGTTGAGCTTCCTGCCGCTGCCCCTGTCTGACCGGACTGCGCCTGTCCTGTCTCACTGGTATCCTTTTCCCCGGTCAGCGCATTTTTTACCGCGCTGATGATTCCTCTGGAACTGAACGTTGCTCCCGATACAGTATCCACATCCAGCGTCTGTCCTTCGATGATCTTG